>ENA-UPSY01000131-UPSY01000131.1-human-gut-metagenome-genome-assembly--contig:-NODE-131-length-85644-cov-15.728634_pt1 | contig 85644 bp, 78 predicted proteins | sample MGYA00250044_ERZ773365 | MGnify/ENA primary metagenome ERZ773365 (study PRJEB29103, sample SAMN06111932) | human gut metagenome | biome: human gut; feature: ankylosing spondylitis patient; material... | reverse complement strand
ATTCATTTGAGTATTTAGTCATAAAAAAACTGCACCTCCAAAAGTTGTTTTTTGTCCAACTTTTGGGGTGCAGTTCAATTTGTACTATCTTTTTATTTTGCTAAATCAACTTTAAATTTTAAACAATAAGCGATGATAAAAGCAATAATAGCAGCAATTACATCACTTAAAATATACAATAGAAAGCCATCGCCATAAAATACAGGAAGAGAAGCTAGACTAGGAAAGGCAAAAGCGATAGCTTTAGCGCCTGAATAACCAGCGATAGCACCACCAATACCACCACCGATGCATACGGCTATCATAGGCTTTTTGCGAGGTAAATTTACACCAAACATAATTGGTTCAGTGATACCAAATAATGCTGACAAAATAGAAGATGCGCAAATGGATTTAAATTTCGTATCTTTACTTTTTAAGAATACAGCAAGTCCTGCACCAGCTTGAGCAAATACAGCAGGTCCCATTAAGGCTAAAACTGTATCTGAACCCAATACAGCAATATTATTCATACTGATTAAAATAAAACTCCAGTGGAAACCAAAAATTACCATTGGTTGAATGACTGTACCTAATAACGCTCCTGAAATAATTGGGGAAAAATTATAGATATATTCATAGATATTAGCGAGAAAATCACCTATAACCATACCAATAGGGCCAAATAAGAATAATGTTACAAATCCTACAAAGATAATACACAAAAGAGGTGTCAAAAACCCTTTTACCATATCAGGGAAAATTTTATTTAAGAATTTTTCAACAAAAGTTAATAATGCTGAAGCTAAAATAATAGGGATAACACTAGAATGGTAGGTAACACCTTTTAAAGGAATGTGGAAGAATTCTACAGTTTGACCAGATTCTAAGATATGATTTAGTGAAGGATAAAGGAAAATACCTGCAATAACGACAGCAGTAAAGGGATTAGCCCCAAATTTTTTAGCTGATGTATAGGCTAATAACATGGGTAAAAAGTAAAATAGACTGTCAGCCATGGCATTTAAAACAAGGTAATTATCACTTTCTTTAATTAGTAAATCTGTGGCAATTAATACAGCAATAATACCTTTTAAGATACCAGCGGCACTTAGTAAACTGACAATGGGTAAAAATATACCAGCGATACCATCGATTATAGTATTAATTATTGATTTTTGGTGTTGAGAAGAAGTGTTCATACAGATAAAAATAGTCCTTTCGATGAATTTATTATGTACATATATTTTATATAAATACACACACAGCTAATAATTATACTTAGTGTTAACAATATTGTCAATTTGTGAGTTAAATTAAAGAAAATATGTGTATTTTTTAGATAATGAATTTATAGAGATTGAAGAAATTTTAAAATCAAAAAAACTGCACTTTAAGTGCAGTTTTTTTATTTAATATAGTTAAAAACTAATATTATCACTATCTTTATAAGAGCCACCACAAGTAGTTATATTATCAATAGCACACATATCTTCATTACTAATGTAATAAACATCATAATTATATGTGCAACTAGCGATGAGTTGCCCTTCTATGGAGAATAAAGTGGCTTTATTTCCAGATGTTCCTAAGTCGTGAGCTAGTAAGTATTTACCCATAGGTATGCTCCTAATTATTTATTATTGTATGCTTCTGTGATTTTTATAGCAGAAGATGTGCCAATTCTTTCAGCACCAGCTTCAATCATTTTTAAGCAAGTATCTAAATCGCGAATTCCACCAGCGGCTTTTACTTTTACTGTGTTTTTGACAATGCTTTTCATGAGTTTTACATCTTCAACTGTAGCGCCACCTGTACCAAAGCCTGTAGAAGTTTTGATGAAGTCTGGTTTTATTTCAAGTGCTATTTCGCATAATTTAATTTTTTCTTCATCAGTAAGATAGCAGTTTTCAAAAATAACTTTAGAAATTACATTATGTTTTCTGCAAATATCTACGATTTGAGTCATTTCTTCTTTGATATAGTCATAATTTTTTTCTTTTAATTCTGTAATATTAATTACATAATCAATTTCATCTGCACCATTTGCAATAGCATCTTTAGTTTCAAAGACTTTAGTTTCAATTGTAGTTTGCCCTAAAGGAAAACTAATAGCAGCACCTACATGAATGTCAGTTCCTTTTAAAAGCTCTTTGCATAATTTTGTCTGTGTAGAATTAATAGCTACCATCATAAAATCATATTTTTTAGCTTCTTCGCAAAGTTTAGCCATATCTTCTCTAGTAGCATAAGGTTTTAAACATGTGTGATCAAAGTATTTACTAAATTTATTCATAGTTATCGCTCTTTTCTTTGTTATTATGTAATTACATAATAACAAAATAACAAAATTAAGTCAATATATAATAACTTATTGATAAAAGATAGTTAATATTTTATAATTTTTTTGAAAGGAGATTATAAATGAATTCGATATATGAACAATTAAAAATAGATAGAACAGTTCCTATTCCGCTATATTATCAAATAAAAACTTTTATGATAAAGCATATTGAAGATAATAGCTTAAAAGATGGTGAATTAGTTCCACCAGAAGAAGAATTATGCGCATATTTAAATGTTTCAAGACCGACAGTTAGACAAGCGTTTTTAGAATTAGTACATGAAGGTTATTTAAATAGAATTAAATCAAAAGGGACATTTGTTACTCGTCCTAAAATTGCTGGAGATTTTATTCAAAAAATCCAGACATATAATCAAGAGATGCAATATTATGGATTAAAGCCTAAAACGAAGCTTTTATCTATATCAGAAATAGATGTTTTTGCTGAAGTTATGGAAAAATTGAAGCTAACGGAAAAAGATAAAGTTATTTGTCTTGAACGTTTGCGCTATGCCGATGATAAACCTATAGTTTATGTTAAAACTTTTATACCTGTGAAATTATGTAAGGGCTTGATTGATGAGGATTTAGAGCAAAATTCTTTATATGATACTTTAAAAACAAAATATAATATAGAGATTGCTCATATTAATCGTCAAATTCATGCAACAGTTGCTGACCCTTATTTATCTGATTTATTGGGTATTATGGAAAATGCTCCATTATTATATATAACAACGGTTGCATATAATCAAAATGATATTCCATTTGAATATTCATTGGCATCTTATCGTGCAGATATGTATAAAATGAATGTAGATTTATATAAAGATAAGTATTATAAATAAAAAAATGGCACTAACATAGTTAGTGCCATTTTTATAATCCTGTCCCTATAGAAATAAGACGATAATAATCTTTTTCTTTAATAAGTTGCATATAATTTGATTTATTAATAATCCAATTATTTTCTTGTTTAGTCCCATTACCAGGCAACCAAAAATCGTCATCACCTGACTGAATAGAAAATACTACAGAATATATAGTTGGTTCATTAGGTACACTATATACAGAGATATCTTTATAATCAAAGATTTTACCATTAGCAAAAAGACTTTTATTTTTATGATAAGATAGTTCTTGTTTGACAATAGTATAAACAATTTCTTTATCAGTCATGTGGATAGTTTCTTTTATTGGTAATGTATCTGGATAAGATGTAATTGGTGAATGACTAGAATAATATAAATTTAGACTAATAAGTGTAAGTAAAATCAAATATATTTTTAATGAGTTTGTTTTTTTATATAATTTAAGAAAAAATATACAAAAAATACTTATTAAAATTAAAATACATATTGAATAAAAAAGATTAATATTCATTATAATTCTATTTATAGAAATTAATGATGGAATAAACGAATTCCAACGAATGCCATTGCCATATTGTATTTATCACAAGTTTCAATAACATTATCATCACGAATAGAACCACCGCTTTGAGCGACAAATTCTACGCCAGATTTATGAGCACGTTCAATGTTATCGCCGAATGGGAAGAATGCATCAGAGCCAAGAGCTACGCCTTTTACTTGAGCGAGCCAAGCATCTTTTTCTTCTTTAGTGAATACTGGTGGTTTTTCAGTGAATACGCGTTTCCAATCGTCGCCACCGAGTAAATCCATATATTCATCAGAGATATATACATCAATTGCATTATCGCGGTCTGGACGGCGAACATCTGGTTTGAATGGTAAGTTTAATACTTGAGGTGCTTGACGTAAATGCCAGATATCAGCTTTATTACCAGCAAGACGAGTGCAATGTACACGGGATTGCTGACCAGCACCAATACCGATAGCTTGTCCATCTTTAGCATAGCATACGGAGTTGGATTGAGTGTATTTTAATGTGATTAAAGCGATAAGTAAATCACGTTTTGCTTCATCTGTGATATTTTTATTTTTTGTAGGAATGTTATTGAATAATTCTTCAGTGATTTTAATATCATTGCGTTTTTGTTCAAAAGTAACGCCAAAAACTTCTTTTGTTTCAAGTTCAGGTGCTTTGTAATTAGGGTTCATCTGAATTACAAGATAGTTACCTTTACGTTTTGTTTTTAAAATTTCTAAAGCTTCAGCGCTGTAAGATGGAGCAATAACACCATCGGATACTTCACGAGCTAAGAAACGAGCTGTAGCAGCATCACATTCATCGGAAAGTGCAGCAAAATCTCCATAAGAAGACATGCGGTCAGCACCACGAGCGCGAATATATGCTGTAGCCATAGGTGTGAGTTCTATACCTTCAACGAAATACATTTTTTTCAATGTTTCAGATAAAGGAACAGCAACAGCTGCACCAGCAGGGCTTACATGTTTAAAAGATGCAGCAGCTGGAAGACCTGTAGCTTCTCTTAATTCACGAACTAATTGCCAACTGTTAAAGGCATCTAAAAGATTAATATAACCTGGACGTCCATTTAAAACTGTGAATGGTAAATCTTGTCCATCTTTCATAAAAACGCGAGCAGGTTTTTGATTAGGGTTACATCCGTATTTTAATTCCATAGAATTCATTTACGATATTCCTCCTGTAAAATAAATATAATACTATTAGATTTTGTTGCCCAGACGGTCGGCTGTATAAATCTGTGCTTCATGTGGTTAATTCCACTTCCGTCAGTTACACAGATTGTTAACTAAAATTTATCATTTTAAAGTATGAGTTGTCAAGCTAAGTAATAATATTTGGAGATTTTGTTTTTTTAGGGATTTTTACAAGGATATTAGTTATTATTTAGCGAATAAAATATATAAATGCTTTTAAATTTTGAGGAGGTTTTTTTATGTCAGTAGAAAATATTGCTGTATTGACAAGTGGTACAGATGCACCAGGAATGAATGCGGCTATTAGAGCTGTAGTGAGAACTGCGATTAATAATAACGTGCGTATATGGGGCGTTTATGATGGATATAGAGGCTTAGTTGATGATAATATGGAAGAATTGACTTCTATATCTGTAGCCGATATTATTCAGCGTGGTGGTACTTTCTTAGGTACAAGTTTTTGTAAGCGTTTCCGTACAAAAGAAGGTCGTCAATTAGCTTATGAAAATCTAAAAAAACATAATATTGATGCTTTGATTGTCATTGGTGGTGATGGTAGCTTACGTGGAGCAGAAGAATTTGAACGTGAAACAGGATTTTCTGTAATTGGTATTCCAGCTACTATTGAAAATGATATTTGGGGAACAGATTATGCTATTGGTACAGATACTGCTGTAAATACTATTTTACAGGCAATCAACGAAATTCGTGATACTGCAAAAGCACATCGTCGTACATTTATTATTGAAGTAATGGGCAATAAATGCGGTTGGCTTGCTACATATTCAGCCGTTGCTGGTGGCGGAAATATGGTTATAGTACCAGAAGAAGAATTTGATAAGGAAAAAATCATCAATAAAGTACAAAAATTACATGATGGTGGTAAATCTTATTTAGTAATTTTGGCTTCTGAAGGTACTGGCAATATGCAAGAATTAGTAAAAGAATTAGAAGCTAGAACAGGAATTTCCACACGCTTGACTGTTTTAGGTTTAGTTCAACGTGGTGGTTCACCAACAGCTAATGACCGTGTATTTGCAAGTGTATTAGGTGAACAAGCAACACTTGCAGCTATTTCTGGACTTCATAATATTGTTTTCGGTATGCAACGTGGAAATATTGTTTGCATTGATTTACGTGATGCAATCACTAATAAAAAAGAATACCCAGAAGATTTAAGACATTTAGCAGAAGTGATTTCTTTATAATAAGAAAAATAAGAAAGTCTAGAAATAACTTATATAAGTTATTTCTAGACTTTTTTTAGAAGAAAAGGTTTTAAAATGATTTAGCAATACCACGGAAAATATACATAACAGCAGTAGCTCCAGGATCTTGCTTGCCTATAGATTGTTCATTATAATAAGCAGCTCTACCATGAACAGATTTTAAAGTTTTTGTTTTTTCTACACCTTCTATTGATGCTTGATATGCAGCTTGTTGAGCTTCAGCTAATGTTTTATTTTCAGATAATGATTGTTCTAAGGCATTAATTGCTGGAGCTAAAGCATCTAGCATAGTTTTATCATCGATTTTACTACCACCACGTTGCATAACACCATCAACAGCAGCTTTGCCCATTTCTACTAAATCTGTTAGATTTAATTCAGATTTGCCTTTGGCTTTTGGTGCAGATTTTACGAAACAAGTAGAAATTAATGTTCCCATAGTGGAAGGAACTACAGAATTCATTTTCATTCCTAATTTCATCATTAATTTCCCCATATCAGTTTCTTCTAGTATATCAATTTCTTGATAAATTGCTTCAAATCCTTTGCACATAGTAAGACCTAAATCTCCATCGCCCATAGCACCATCAAGAGCAATTAATTCATCTTTAGCATCTTGCATAGACTCCAAAATATTACCAAGAATTTCCTTTAATTTGAGTTTATTAATAGTTTCCATAAGAAAATCCTCCTTTATTAATGATTTTGTTCAAAAAATGGAGAATAGCAAGGAGCATCAATCATTTCTTTTAATTCATCATCTAATTTTAATAAAGATATAGACATTCCTGCCATTTCAAGAGAAGTAGCATATTCACCAATATATTTACGATGTATAGAAATATTTTTGTCAGATAAGATTTGATAAAGTTTACGATAAGCAAGATATAATTCTTCTTTTGGTGTACCACCTAGACCATTTACTAAAACAGCAACTTCACAACCATCTTCAAATGGTAGATCTTCAAGGATTTTTTCCATAATATTACTAACAACATCATCAATTTTCATTAATTTAGTACGATGAATACCTGGTTCCCCATGTATACCCATACCGATTTCCATTTCATCTTCAGCAATACTGAAAGTAGCTTTACCAGCTTCTGGAACAATACAAGGTGTAAGAGCAACGCCCATTGTTCTTGTATTATCAACAGTTTTTTGAGCTATACGAGCAACTTCGTCTAAGTTATACATTTTTTCGGCAGCTGCACCAGCACATTTATAGGCAAATACTAAACCTGCAACTCCACGACGTTTATTTTCACTACCCTTAGGTGCAGAAGCAATATCATCGGTTACTAATACTTCTTTTACAGGAATGTCTTCCATTTCATCTAAATCAGAAGCCATACCAAAATTCATAATATCGCCACCATAGCGACCATATAAATGTAATACACCAGCACCAGAATTAATAGCTTTATCAACTTCATGCATAGCTTCTGCGCTTGGAGAAGCAAATACATTACCAACAGTTACTCCGTCAGCAAGACCATAACCAACATATCCTAAAAATACTGGGAGATGACCAGAACCACCACCAGTAGCAATAGCTACTTTTCCTTCTTTTTTTTCGTCTGCACGAACTAAACAGTGCCAACTATTATTTACCATTTTTAAGGATTCTGGATGAGCTAAGACAATTCCTTCTATTGTTTCACGAGCAAAGTCTTCTGGTTTATTAATTAATTTTTTCATAATATATCCTCCTTATTATAGTTTTATTTTGAAGATGTTCTAGTTAATGAATCCAATAGTTTAATTTCTTTAGGATATTCCCATTTTTGAAGTTCACTATCTGATACATAAGGAGGTTCATTACCATTGTTAATAACAAGAGTATGATAATAAATTTCAGCTAATTCTTCTACATAACTAGCTTTTAAGAGAGCTTCTTTTAAATCTTTATCAATAGCGATTACACCATGTGCTTGCATTAAAGCAACATCTGATTTTTCTAAAGCTTTTACAGTGTTAATAGCTAGTTCTGGTGTTCCTGGTCTACCAAAATCAGCAACAGGAACAATTCCTTCTTTACAACCAAGACCTAAGATTTCATAAACAACGGCAGGTAAAGGTTTTTTTAGAACAGCAAAAGCAGTAGCATATTTTGAATGAGTATGAGCTACGGCATTGATATCAGGATGTTGTTTATATACTTCCAAATGCATTAAACTTTCACTAGTCGGTCTACGTTGAGCAGTTTCTGCTTCAATAACATTAGCATCTAGATCTATAACAACAACATCATGATAGGTCATTTCTTCTCTATCCATTCCAGTAGGAGTAATACATACATATCCTGTTTTAGGATCACGAACGCTAAAATTACCAGATCTATGTTTACATAAACCACTTCTATCAGCTTGAAGAGCATATTTTACAACTTGTTTTTTTAATTCTTCTAACATATTTATACAACCTTTCAAAATTAATATTTTAAGTAATTTATTTATTTAGCACTATCTTGAGCATTGCTTTTTTTCATGCTTAGGAAATACCAAGCAAATAAAATAGCAAAGATAATAATTCCAATAATACCAGTTAAATCGCCATTAAATGCATGTACGATAGACCATCTAAACTCAGGAGCTTCAACTTGCATCCAAGATATGAATTGACCTGCTTCGGCATGAAGTGTATTAGTATCAGCAGCCATCTTTGTAATTTGTGGTGCAAACTGAGTAGCAGCAATTAAATAAGATGGAGTAGCAATAATAGAAATTAAAAACATGCGAACAAGATTTTTTCTAGCAATAATCATAGCTGGTGGTGTTAAAACAACGTTGATAATAGAAGCTAGTGGAATTAATGTATTTAAACCTAATTGGCTTAAAACAACAGCAAGAATTAATTCAATAGGAACTAATACAATAGCAATAACCCAGACTTCAGAACAGCCAGCCATAAATGGCCAATCTAAACCAACATAAAAATCACGGCCTTTGAATTTACTTTTCATAAAGGCACCAGCAGCGTCAGCAATAGGGGCAAGTGCTTGCATGAAAAGTTTTGCTACCATTGGGAATAAAATCATTGCAGTTGCAACAGACATTGCTGTAATTAAAATTTCTTTAATAGCATAACCACCTAAAAATGCGATTAATCCACCAACAATGAATCCCATTACACTATTTTCACCAAATATACCAATACGTTTTTTTAATTCATTAGCATCAATGTTAACTTTATTGATACCAGGAATAAAATCTAGAATGCGATTAATTAAAAATAAAATAGGACCTTGTAAAAACATTGGATGAGTACAAGTAACACCAGGAATTTTAGTAGCTTCATAACATCTTTTTTGAATTAAATCACCACTAATTAATTCTAAGATTATTTGAATTGCGCCAGCAATAAAACCGAAGGCAATATTTCCAGTAATATAAGCAACTAAAGTAGCAGTTAATATTTTTCCCCAGACATTCCATAAATCGACATTTAAACAATTTGTTAATTTTAAAGCAAGCATAACTAAGTTAATACCAATTTGTAGAGGAAACATAAAAAGAGCAAATGGCCATGCCCAAGCAATAGCAGCTATTGGAGACCAACCAACATCAATAGCAGTTAGTTCTAATCCAGTACGTTCTACGAGCGCTTGAGCGGCAGGACTAATACTACTAAACATAAAGCCTAAAACAACATTCATACCAGTAAAAGCAATACCTAATGTAAGACCTGCCATAATAGCTTTTTTTAATTTCATCTTTACACATAAACCAAGTATAATCATTATTATAGGTAAAAATATAGCGGCTCCAAGGCCAAGAATATAATTTAATATATCATTAAACATACAGTTTTCCTCCTTTGATTGTAGTTTTGTAATGAATTATTTTTATGTTATAATAGTCGTGCAATATATATTTTTTTGGACTCTATGTGTTTTATATCATAGAGTCCGCTTTTTTTTATGCTTCAATTAATTCTTTTAATTTTTCAAATTCTTCGTCCATACCTACACCTGTTAAGAATGGAATACCTTTAATAGTTGGAACATCCCATTCATCAGCATTGTCAGAAACAATTGAAACATAAATGTCACACTGATCAATAATACTTTCTAAAGATTTAATATCTACAGCTTCAACAGAAACATCTAATCCTTCATCTTCACACATAGATTGAATTTTAGAAGCAACTGTTTGACTTGTTGCAACACCAGAACCGCAAGCTACAAAAATTCTTTTCATGATAATCAAACTCCTTTTAATTTAAAACTTTATTTAATTTGTCTATAATTTCTTTGGCTTGAGTAGAATTATATAGGTCAATAAGTTTATCTTCTTGAGAAAATATAGACATTAATTTACTTAATATTTCTAAATGTCCTTTAGGATCTGTAACTGCTAACATAAAAATTAATTTTGCTGGAACAGTATTAGAACTATTACCCATTTCATGAAAATCAATAGGATTTTCTAGAGTTGCTACTAAAATAGCAGGTTTTATTACATGTTCTGGATACGTATGAGGCATAGCAATATTAATACCAGGTGTTTTTAATCCAGTAGGAAATTGTTTTTCTCTTTCTAAAATAGCAGAAGTATAACTTTCTTTTACATAACCTTTTTTATATAAAATATGAGATAATTCTTCGATCAAATTTTTAAAGTTAGTAGTTTTATAATTTAAAAATATTAAATCTTCATGTAACATAGAAGTAGACATAACAAGCACCTCCTTAAAATATATTTTTGTAATATTTATAATGCAATTTCTGTGCCAACTTAATGTATATTAAAAATGTATATTAATAATATATAAAGATAAAAAATATATACACAAATTATAATTTTTATGCTAGTGTATATATTATAAAATGAATAGTGTATATATTATCTTTTTTATAAAAATTCTAATAAATAAGGAGTATAAGATGAGTCAAGCAAATGATATTTTAGATTTTATAAAACGCAATTGTAAGGTTGAGGTTTTTATAAAGGGTTTAAAAGATGGTAAAAATTTAGGTATAACAGCATTAGAGATACAAAATGAATATGGTATTTTACGTAATAATGCTAGTAGTATATTAAATCTATTGTGTAAGAATGGTAAATTAGTAAAAATTAATAGTAGACCAGTTACATTTATAGATAAAGAAATATTAAATGAAATGAATAAAAAATATAATGTACCAATAAAAAATATATATACTTTTAATGAATTAAGGGAATATATATTAAATACATCTATAAATGATCCATTTGAAATGTTATTAGGATACAATAGTAGTTTACTATCACAAGTTAGACAGGCAAAAGCAGCAATTGTATATCCGCCTAAAGGATTACATACACTATTATTGGGAGAAAGTGGAGTAGGGAAAACAACATTTGCTCAAGCTATGCATGCATATGGATTGTTGATGAATAATAAAGAAAATAAAGATTATCCTTTTGTAACCTTTAATTGTGCAGATTATTTTAATAATCCTCAGTTATTATTATCGCAGTTGTTCGGACATGTGAAAGGTGCATTTACTGGTGCTGATACAGATAAAATAGGATTAGTAGAAAAAGCTAATGGAGGAATTTTATTTTTAGATGAAGTACATAGATTACCACCAGATGGACAAGAAATGTTATTTTATCTTATGGACAAAGGTGAATATAATAGATTAGGAGATGGAAGTAAAAGAAAAAGTAATGTTTTAATAATAGCAGCAACTACAGAAGATCCATCTACGACATTATTAAATACATTTATTAGACGTGTTCCAGTAAATATAATTTTACCAAGATATAAAGATAAACCTATAGCGGAAAAAATAGAACTTATAGAACAATTTTTCCGTTTTGAAGCAATAAATTTACAACAAGAAATATTAATAGCACCAGAAGTTTTAAAAGCTTTAGCATTATTTGATTTCATTGGAGGTAATATTGGACAATTAAGGTCAGAAATAAAGCTTTTATGTGCAAATGCTTTTTTACAATATTTACAAAATAATCAGCGAATATATGTTGGATATCAAATGTTAAATAAAGAAATTAGAGATGTATTATTGAATTATTTAAAGTTAGATAAATCAATTACAAGTTATTTAAATATGTTTTCTGAAGATATAGTTATTAGACCTAATAGTAAAAATATAGAATATGAAGAAACAAATGATATATATGAAATTATAACTAAGAAATTAGATAGTTTAAAACAAAAGGGAGTAGCTCTAGAAAATATAACAGATGTATTAAAAACTGATATTGATAATTATTTATGTAGTGTAAGTAAACATTTTAACAATACAAATTCTAATTTAAATAATCTTTATAAATTAGTATCTAAAGATATTGTATTAGCAACAATGCAGTTTATAGAATACGCAAGAGAAAAATTACAAGTTAATTTTTCTAATCATTTTTTATTTAGTTTATCATTACATATTCAAGAATTAATAAAGAGAGTAGAAGAGAATAATGTAAGTAGTAATCAACATTTATTTAAGATAAAAAAAGAACATCCAGAAGAATTTAGTGTAGCAAATGATTTAGTGAAAAAAATTAGTAATAAATTTGGAATAATTGTTCCAGAAAGTGAAAAAGGATTTTTAGCATTATTATTATTTCATAGTAGAGTGGAGATATCGGACAATAATAAAATAGGAATAATTATAATATGTCATGGAGATTCAACAGCTACAAGTATTGCTAATACCTGTAATATGTTGTTAAATACTAATATGATGAAAGCAATAGATATGCCATTATCCCAAAGTATTGATGAAACATATAAAAAATTAAAATCAATGGCATTAGCTATAAATAAGGGTAAAGGTATTATAATATTGGCAGATATGGGCTCTTTATTAGATTTTGATAAGAAATTAACATCTGAAACAGGTATAAAAACTAAAGTAGTAAAAAATGTCTCAACACCAATAGCTTTAGAAATGTTAAGACATGTTTTATATGATATGGAAGATATAGATAATGTATATGAACAGGCAAAGTTTGTTGAGGATAATTGTAATAAAATTGTTGTTGCTAAAAAGAAAGAATTAGCTATTTTATCAGTTTGTGCAACAGGCAAAGGTAGTAGTATAATTGCTAAAAATATCTTAGAAGAATTAATTGATAAATATTATGCTGATAAGATAAAAATTATTCCTGTTGATTTAGAAAATGCAAAAGATGTATTTAAAAAAATGCAAGATAGGTATTATATTTTAGCAGTTGTTGGAACAATTGATCCTATTTTACCAATCCCATTTTTTCCAATAAATCAATTAATGCAATCTGAAATACAACAAGTATTCTTTCATTTATTAGATGGAAATATTAATGGTATATTTATGTTACCTGAAAATAAAGCAAATTATACTATTTTTGAAACAGCTAAAGATTTATTGGAAAAATATGTTAAATTTATAAATCCTAAATATGCTATAACTAAAATTAGGAAGTTTATAGAAAAAATAGAATATAATCCGAAAAATGAAGAATATGTACTAGACTTAATGATTCATATGGGATGTATGTTAGATAGATGTTTAAGTAAAATTGATATAAAATATAATAATTTAGATTTATACAAAGAAAAAGAAAAACTTTTATTTGATAAAATAATAATAGCTTTAAAAGATATAGAGCAAGATTATAATATAAAAATAAGTGATGATGAAGTAGCATATATTGTAAAAATTATAACTACAAAAAAATAAAAAAAGGCATCTTAATAATTTATTAAGATGCCTTTTTCATAGTAAAGATTTTTTATAAAAGTAAAAGTTCTACAACGAATACAGATAAACAACAAGAAGAAGCTACTTGGAATAAATTAGCACCAAACCAAGAAAGTACAATACCAATGACAAGAGCAATAGCTCCAGAAAGTGGTGTCTGTGTTACCTGTATAATTGCAGGAAAAGTCATAACTGCTAATGTGATATAAGGAACATAGTAAAGAAAAGATTTTATCAGTGGATTTTTTATTTCTGTTTGAATTAAAGTCAGTGGCAAAACACGAATAGCAAAACTAGTTAAAGCCATGACTAAAATGTATATATATACCTCAGACATTTTCTTCACCATCCTTTGTTTTTACTGGATATAAGATGCTAGCAATCAAAGATAATACTATAGTTAAAATAATGATACGTGTAGCACTTGATAATTCAGATATATAAGGAAGGTAAGTGGATAAGTAGCTAGCAATAAAGCTGATGATAACAAATACACCGATTACTTTATTTTTTCGTGCAGGTGGAATAATAACGGCTAAAAACATGCTGTATAATGCTACACTAAAAGCACTTATCAATTGAATTGGCAATAAATTACCTACAACAATTCCAAGAGCTGTACCGCCAGCCCAACATGGCATAGTGATGAACATAGCACCAAAGTAATAAAAAGGATTTAGATAATTAGGTCTAGCGATAGAAATAGCAAATAATTCATCTGTGATATCAAAGCCGATTAAAATGCGTTGATACCATGGAATATCTGGCGATAATTTTTGACTTAAAGCACAACTCATAATCAAATAACGAGAATTAGCGATTAAGATAACGAGAAATACTTCTATATATGTTGCCATTGTAGCAATAGAAGTAAAGCCAGCATATTCACCAGCGGAAGCATTTACAAGAAAGCTTGTTAAAAAGCCTTGAAATGCTGTCAGTCCTGCATTTTTAGCAGTGATTCCCAAAGAGAAGGAAACTGCTAAATAACCAAGAGCAATAGGAAAACCATCACGTATACCATCTTTAAAAGCTTGTTTTTTTACAGAGATATTGTCTACTGGATAAACATCGTCAGCAATATCTAATTCATTCATAGCGATTTCCTCCATTTTGTATTTTATTTTTAAATATGTATTTTGTATAAATATTATAGCAGTTATATTTACATTAGGAAAACGAATATTTATAATAACTACATAAGTAAAACTAATGGGAGAGCGAATGCATATGGTTTCGCGTTATGGGATTTTTTGTAAAGTCATAGAAAATGGAAATTTTACAAAGGTAGCAAAAGAAGTGGGCTATTCGCAAAGTGCGATTAGTCAAAGTATAAAGGCGTTAGAACAAGAATTAGGAACCATCTTGATAGATAGGAAAAAAGAAGGCATAACATTAACAGATGATGGTAAATCTTTTTATCCGTATATACAGGCAATTTTTCATGCTGAACTTTCATTGAAACAAAGGCAACAGGAAATGAAGGGTTTAGAGCATAGCGTTATACGTATTGGCACTTTTACTAGTGTAAGCAGAAATATTTTACCGCAATTGATGAAGAGTTTTAAATCATTATATCCTACAGTCAATTTTGTTTTAAAACAAGGTGAATACACAAGCATAAAAAAATGGATTTTGCATGGAGAAATTGATTTTGGTTTTGTAAATAGTGATGTAGTTTCAGGCATCAATATGGAATTTTTATATAGAGATGAAATGATGGCAGTATTGCCTAAACATCATAAATTAGCTAATTTACCGATTATATCTTTAGACCAATTAGCCAAAGAATCTTTTATTTTATTAGATGAAGGTCGCCATAGTGTGATTATGCATGCTTTTGCTGATTATAAATTAGAGCCACAGATTGAATATAAAGTTTATGATGATTATTCAATTTTAGCTATGGTAAAACAAGGTCTAGGGATATCTGCCATGTATAGTTTAGTTTTAAATGGATTTGAAGATGGCTTAGCTATTCGACCAATAAAAGAACACCCTGAACGCAATGTAGCTTTAGCATGGCAAAATTGGGATACAATGTCACTAGCTTCACGTAAATTTGTGGAATTTATAAAAGAAAATTTTGTTTTTGTACAAGAAAAATAAAAAAATTGCAGAGCTTACGCTCTGCAATTTTTATTTGATAATACTCAATAATTCTAAAGGTTTATCAATAATAAAATCGGCATTAATATCTTTTAATTCCTCAAGACTGCCATATCCATATGTTACACCAACACATTTCAAATTAAATTTCTTCGCACCAATGACATCGTATTTACGGTCGCCTACCATTATACAGTCATTTAAATCTGTAATTTGCATTTGTTTTAAAACATAAGCTAATACATCATCTTTATTTATACGACTGCCATCAAGCAAACTACCGCCAGCAAAGGCAAAATATTTTAGTAAATCATGTTGACTTAAAATATTTTTTACAAACTTTTCAGGTTTAGAAGAAGCAATCAACAATTTTAAACCATTTTCAGCTAAAGTCTTTAATAATTCAGGTATTTGCTCATATACTTCATTTTCTAAAATACCTTTATCTGTATAATATTCTCGAAAATATTTTACAGCTTCAAGACTTTGTTCATGACTAAAATTATAGCAATTGATAAATTGCTGATTTAATGGCGGACCTACGAAACTTTTTAAAACTGTCATATCTGTTTCGTTTATGCCATATTTTTTTAAAGCATATTGTACGGCATGAATAATACCAGGTCCAGAATTAATCAATGTGCCATCTAAATCAAAAATAATATTATGATAATTATATTGCATAAATTTATCCTCAATTTTATTTATTAATAAGTTTTTTAGCAATTTCTACAGCTTCAACGCCATCAGGAGCATAAGCATCAGCACCGACATTATCAGCATATTCTTGAGTTACTACAGCGCCACCGATCATGACTTTTGTGGAGTACTCGCTTTTATTTAATTCAGCGATGACTTCATCTATCTGTGTAATAGTAGTTGTCATCAAGGAGCATAAACCGATCATATCGGCTTTATTATCTATAGCTGCTTTAATGATTTCTTCTTTATCTATATCTTTACCTAAATCGATAACCTTAAAACCGTTATTTTCTAAAAGTGCAGATACGATATTTTTACCTAAATCATGGATATCGCCTTTTACAGTGGCAATGACGATAGTACCTTTATTACTTACGCTATCAGCTGGAATACGTTCTTTGATTTTGATGAAAGCTTCACGCATTGCTTCAGCGGATAACATAACTTGTGGTAAAAAGATTTTTTTCGCACCGAAATCTTTGCCAACGACATTCATTGCTGCGCTTAAAGCTTTATCTGTAATTTCATTTGGTTTATGTCCTTCAGTTAAAGCTTGTTCTACCATTTGAGCAATGGATTCTTTTTCCCCACTGATTATAGCAGATTTTATATCTTCAATGATATCACCGCTAGATACTGCATTTTTAGCTTTAGCTACAGGGATATTTTGACCGGAATGATTAAGACTATAATCGCGACCATTAGGGTCTTTAGCTAAAAGAGCATTAGAAGCACTCAAGGCATTTTGCATAGAATCATCATAAGGGTTCATGATTGGAGCATCTAATCCCATTGCTAAACACATAGTGAAGAATGTGCTATTGATAAGTGGACGATTTGGAAGTCCAAAGGATATATTGCTAAGTCCCATAGTGGAAGGAGCACCAATATGTTCGCGATAAAGTTTTAAAGTGTTTAATACTTCATTACAAGCATTTTTATCGGCAGCTATAGTCATTACAAGCGCGTCAAGTAAAAAGTCGTTATCTTTTAAGCCCTGAGCTTTAGCTTCAGCGATTATTTTTTGAGCTAGTGCAAGACGTTCTTTAGCTGTTTTAGGGATACCTTCATCAGATAATGGCAAGCATAAGATTGCAGCACCATATCTTTTAGCTAATGGTATAAAATATTTTAATCTATCAGGTTCTGCACTTACAGAATTGATGAGTGCTCTACCAGGATATGCTTTTAACCCTGCTTCTAATGCTTTGACATCGCTTGTATCAATGGCAAGTGGTGTATTTACAAGTTGAGAAATTTCAGTGATAGCTTTGTGCATAGCTTTTGCTTGGTCAATTCCAGCAACACCCATATTTACATCAAGGATTTGAGCACCAGCTTGAGTTTGTTCAATAGCTTCACGTTTTACAGAGATAAATGAACCATTTTTTATTTCTTCGGCTAATTTTTTACGACCAGTAGGATTGATACGTTCGCCGATTAATCTTGTAGGTAAATTTTTGCCAATAAATACAGTTTTAGAACGGCTAGCAAGGGCAAGATTAGGATTTGGTGCTTTGCGGATAGGTTCGGAAACGTCAGTTAAAGCTTCTTTGATAGCTTTGATATGAGCAGGAGTTGTTCCACAGCAACCACCAATATAAGTTGCACCAGCTTCTACAAGTTTTGGTGCCCATTTAGCCATATCTTCTGGAGTGAGTGGGAAGATTGTTTGACCATTTTCTAAATGTGGCATACCTGCATTTGCTTGTACACTGATAGGGCAAGAACAATTATCGGCTAATTCTTTTATGATAGGAACTAATTGTTCAGGGCCTAAAGAGCAGTTGGCACCGATAATATCTGCGCCCATAGCTTCTAAGATAATGGCAGCTGATTGTGGGTCTGTGCCTGTTACAGTTCTGCCATCTTCACTGAAGGATAATTGACAGATTACAGGTAAATCGCAAGCATCTTTAGCAGCGAGAAGGGCAGCACGCATTTCTTGGATTTCGATACAAGTTTCGATGAGGATATAATCAACACCTGCGTCAGCTAAAATTTTAGCTTGTTCATAATAATTTTCATAAACTTCATCGAAAGTCAATTCGCCTAAAGGTTCAATAAAAGCACCAGTAGGGCCCATAGAACCAGCTACTTTTGCTTTGCCAGCAGTGGCGATTTTGGCATTTTTTACAGCAGCGATATTTATTGCTTCTACTTTATCGCCTAAGTTATATTCATTTAATTTGATGCGAGAAGCACCAAATGTATTTGTTTCAACAATATTAGAGCCTGCTTCTACATAAGCACGATGAACATTTTGGATAGCTTCAGGAGCTTCGATATTTAATAATTCAGGGCACATTCCTGGTTTTAATACAGATTTTTGTAACATAGTGCCAGTAGCACCATCAAATATATGTATCATAGAAGATACCTCCTAGAAATTTTTATTGAGCAAAAAAGATAAAATGTATTTGTTTATCATCATGAATTTTTATTTAATAATTCAGGGTCAAATGGTTTTATGCGGAAATTGCAATTAGGGTTTGGACAATATTTACAAGATTGTTTTTCAGGTTCGACATCTTGTGTTTTAGGTATAAGTCCAATGATTGCAGTAACGGATTTTCGCGGTGTAAGCATTAATGATGAAGTTAGGCTAATACCTATTTCATGAGCTTTAGCTAAGCGGAGCATTTCAGGTTGTGCTTGTATAGGCCAATCTCCATATCCTGGGCTAAATCGCCAACGACGAACTAATCCTTGCATATTGAATTTTTGGTCAATGGCTTGTTCAATACCATCAGCAACATGTTCAACAGCTGTAGTTGCAGCAGCGTCCATCAAAACAGCTAGCGTGTATTCTCCATCTTTGAAACGACGGGAGATTTCTTCTTCAACAGTTTCGCCGATTGTAACAGCGATGATGGCAACTTTTGTAGCTCGACAAAGATGTTTAGTTACTTTTTTCCCTTCTAATTTAAAGGGCTTATCTGCAAGTACAATGCCATTTTTAGCGTCATAGTCATATACTTCCCAAATTCCTTTAGGTTCAGAAATATATAAGACTTCACGACATGCTTCTAAAATAGTTTTTTTATTGAAATTAGGAGCTTTATTGAGTCCAGCATAACGTCTAGTTTCACTAGGGTCAATGGACATTAAAGCAGCATTATATTTAGGCATGGTAAAATCTCCCTTAATGTTTTGTGTTTATAATTATATCTAGAAAAGAATTTTATCATAAATTTTAGTATAATTATACTGTTATTAGTTAAATTAATTTTTTATGATTGATTATAGTTTTAAATTATAATGAATTTATAAAAGTAATAAGTTAAAATAATTATTATAATATTTTAAAGGAGAAATACATGGAATTTTTAAATATTGATGAAATTTTACCAAACCCATTTCAACCAAGAAAGGAGTTTGATATGGAGCAATTAGCTCAACTAGCAAAATCGATAAAAGAATATGGTATAATTGAGCCTCTAATTGTGCGTATAAATGATAATGATGAATTTGAATTGATTGCAGGAGAAAGACGTCTTCGTGCAGCTAAAATGGCAGGATTAGATAAAGTGCCAATTATCTTAAAAGATTATGATGATGATAAGGTAGCACAAATAGCTTTAATTGAAAATCTCCAACGCAGTAATTTAAATGTTATTGAAGAAGCAAATGCATATCAGTTGTTATTACATAAATTTAATTTAAAACAAGAAGAAGTAGCGCAAAAAGTAGGAAAAAGTCGTTCGCATATAGCAAATTTTGTACGCTTATTGAATTTAGCAAAAGAAGTACAGTGCTTATTACAAGATAATAAACTCAATATGGGGCAGGCAAAACCGCTTTTAGCGATAGAAGATGAAAAACTTCAAGTAAAATTAGCTAATTTGATAATTGAAAGAGAATTATCTGCTAGAAAAGCTGAAGCATTAGTCAAAAAAGTCTTAGCAGGTGATAATGTCATCGAGCAGATTGAACAAGTAAAAGAAGCGAAGATGTATTTAAATGATGTGCAAGAGCGATTAAAACAAATATTGGGAACAAATGTAAATATAAAGCAAGGTAAAAAGAAATCTCGTATAGAGATTGAATTTTATAATGATGATGATTTAGCTAGATTAGTTGAATTATTGATGGAAAAACAAGAAAGTCCTCAGATGAACAAATCGAGAATTATTAAGGATTTTAACATTTAGTAAATGCTGTTTTGATTTTACAAATAAAAACATGAATGCTATAATGTTGCACGTTAAAAAGAATAGTCTTTATTGAATAATCAATTCTTTTTTAACAGAATTTAGGAGGGAATATTTATGGATTTTTCAATGCTAAATCAGATATTTCAAGATAATTTATCAATTATTTTAACTGTAATCGTAGTCTTATTAGTTTTATTAATAATTTTATCAATAGTGATGCTTGTAAAATTAAGCAAAGCTAAAAAACGTTATAATTCATTGGTAAATGGTGCAACAGGTGAAAGTTTAGAGGATATTATAGCTGATAATATTGCTCAAATGAATGAACTTGTAGTAAAAAATAATAAAATTGATGCAGATTATGCAGAAATGAAATCTTTATTTACAAAATCCATTCAAAAAGTAGCAGTACATCGTTTCTGTGCTTTTGCTGATATGGGTGGCGATTTGAGTTATGCTGTAGCTTTGCTTGATAATCAAAATAATGGTGTGATATTCTCTTCTATTTTTGGACGTCAAGATTCTTGCACATATGTAAAACCTATAGAAAATGGTGTTTCTAAATATCCTTTGACTCAAGAAGAAAACAAAGTATTATTAGAAGCTATGTCTAAATAATTTTGACAAAGATAAAAACAAAAGGAGTACAAATTGTTGTACTCCTTTTTTTATGCAATTTTTTCAAAAAAATTACTTCGCTTATGCGAAGTATAAAATTAATCAACTGTAGGCATAAATAAAGCAGGCATATTATTAATCGTATCAGTAACTTTCTGCTCTGTTTCCATAGCTTTTCGATGTAATCGCTCAGCCTTAGCTAAATCTTTTGGTTTATTATCTTGAATACCGATAGCATAAGCTTTCCATGCTTGAATAGTATATGTCGTACTTTCCATGCGCAATTCATGTAAATGGCGAGCGCCTGTAGGTATTTGATAACTTTGTAGATAATTATACCAATCTTGATATGTTGGCACTATTTTATTATCAATAAAAGATTTTAACAATGCTCTTTGACTTGATGAAGGATTATTTTTGAAGTTTTCAGCTAAAACTATAAATTCGCTTTGTAATTGCTTGAATTGAGCATTATTTCTATCTAAATCAGATTTAGTATTAGTCAAATACGTATTTATATCTTGGCGATAAAGATTAGATATCATAGTTAGATAATCTTGATAATTCGTAACTTCGCTGACTTGCCAAATACCTTCTTCATTTTTGACTAATTTTAATTTTAAATCAAAATTAGTATCTGTATATTTATCTGCAACTAAAATCGTTGCCATAACTGAATTATCATCAATAGTTTCTATGGATTTTATCTCTTTGAAGCTTATATTGAATAATAAAGAGCGATTGATTAATTCTGTATAATCGATACCTAATTGACGACCTTTAAGCATAGAATCATAATTGAAACGTTGCCAATTTCCAGTTTGAATATATTTATCAATGCTTTGAATTGTGCCATCAATAATGATGGGTTCAATAAGGGCATAGAAGGTTTGATAAATACTATGTTCTTTTTCCGTATAGATTTTGTCGTTGATAAATATATCATTAGTCAAAATCTTATAATTTGGTGGTAATAAAGTTTTTAAATCTACGTACTTATGAATAGTATCAATATCACGATGTTCAAAGGCTGTTTGCAATTCTTCTAAAGCATATTCAGGAGAATTAGTGCGTTGGTAATAATAATAACCTCCTATAATCGATAAAATTAATAATACTAATAAAACTACAAAACAAGCAAATAAATTTTGTATGCGACGTTGTCTTCTTCGTTTAGCAACGGTTCGTTGCCATTTATCATCATTCATGATTAATTTACTCCAGGGTGAAAATTTGTATAATTATTATACCATAAAACAATATCGGTGGTTATTGCTTTTATTTTATAGTGTAAAGTTTACAATTTAATATTGACAAAAAATAATTGATGTGTAATAATATGAGCAAATCAATTCAAAAATTTAATACTTGCCTTAATGAAACCTATGAGGTGGAGATAAAAATATGAAATGCACTTACAGAGAGTAGGGGAGCTGAGAGCCTATAGTACGCAGCATATTAAATGGACCACTGAGGGTGCAGTCAACAGATTAGGGATAATCTTAGTATTCTGCAACGCGACACAAGCGTTAACTGTGAGGGATATGTTAGTATCCTGCAAAGAGGAGCGTTAGCTCAAACAAGGTGGTACCGCGAGTAGAGTATAATATATAATTTTAATGATTTAATTATATAGAAATATAGATACCCGTCCTTGATATTATTTTCAAGGACGGGTATTTTTATTTGCTTACAAATAGATTTATAAAGGAGGATTAAAATATGTACAAACCGACTCTGGCAGAATTAGAAGCAATAAAAACAGAATATAAAATAGTGCCAGTGAGTAAAGAGATATTTTCTGACCCTACAACACCGATTAAAGTGTTGAAAATCTTGAAAAATATCAGTGATAATGTGTATTTATTTGAAAGTGTGGAGAATACACATCATTGGGGCAGATATTCTTTCTTAGGTTTTAATCCTTCTTTAGAGATTAGTTGTAAAAATCATTTATTGAAGATAAACAAAGCTATTAATAATGAAATACAAGAAATTAAGACAGATAATCCAAATATAGAGATTAGAGAGATTTTAAAAGCATATAAAAGCCCTAAAATTGAATATTTACCGTCGTTTACTGGTGGATTGGTCGGATATTTTGCTTATGAATATCTGCGTTATCAAGAAAGTAAATTGGATTTTGTAGATGAAACAGTAAATAAAGATGAAGTTTCTTTCAATGATGTAGATTTGATGTTATTTGATAAGGTAATAGCTTTTGACCATTATACGAAAAAGATAATTTTAATTGTGAATATAAAAACTGATGATTTAGAAGCTAATTATGCTAAAGCCATTGATGATTTAGAAAAATTAGCAAAACTTATTATCTATGGCAAAGAAAAAGAAATACCTTCAGGAAAACTATTATCTGATTTTAAACGAGAGTTTTCTAAAGATGAATATATAGATGTAGTGAAAAAGACACAGCGTTATATCAAAGAAGGCGATATTTTTCAGGCTGTCATTTCTAATCGCATAGAAGCTGATTTTTCAGGAAGTTTATTAAATGCTTATCGTATATTAAGAACGATAAACCCTTCGCCATATATGTTTTATCTAAGCTCCAAGCAAATAGAGTTGACAGGGGCTTCACCAGAAACATTGATAAAATTAGAGGATAAAGAATTAAAGACTTTTCCAATAGCTGGCACGATGCCAAGAGGTAAAGATGGACGAGAAGATGATTTATTAAAAACAAGATTGTTAAGTGATGAAAAAGAATTGGCAGAACATAATATGCTAGTGGATTTGGGCAGAAATGATATCGGTAAAATCAGTAAATTCAATTCAGTAACAGTGGAAAATATGCACAAAGTAGAATTTTTCTCTCATGTGATGCATATAACAACTACAGTAAAAGGAAAAATCAAAGATGATTGTGATGCTTTAGACGCTATCGTAGCTACTTTGCCAGCAGGAACATTATCTGGTGCACCAAAAATACGAGCTATGGAAATTATTCATGAATTAGAGAAAAGCCCAAGAGGTATTTATGGTGGTGCTGTGGGATATATCGATTTTGCAGGCAATATGGATATGTGCATAGGTATAAGAATGGCAGTGGCAAAACAAGGTAAAGTATTTGTTCGTTCAGGTGGCGGAATAGTCAAAGATAGTATACCTGAAAATGAATACCAAGAAACGATAAATAAAGCCCAATCAATGATAGAGGCAATTACAAAAGCACAGGAGGTGGAAACATATGATTTTGTTAGTAGATAATTATGATAGTTTTGTGTACAACTTATATCAATTAATCGGCTCAATAAATCCAAAAATAAAAGTTATTCGTAATGACGAATTAAATATAGAACAGATAAAAAAATTAAATCCAAGTCATATTGTGCTATCTCCAGGGTCAGGAAAACCCAGTGAAGCTGGAATTTGCAGTGAAATCGTGAAGGCTTTTCAAGGTGAGATGCCGATTTTAGGAATTTGTTTAGGTCATCAAGTTATAGCCGAAGTTTTTGGCAGTGTCGTAAGTTATGCTAAAGAAGTAGTTCATGGCAAAGCTTTTAAATTAAAGATAATGGAAAATTCACCTTTATTTAAGGGTATAGATAAAGAATTTATGGGAGCAAGATACCATTCTTTAGCGATTAAAAGAGAAACTTTAGGCGAAGATTTAAAGATAATAGCAACTACTGATGATGGTGAAATTATGGCAATAGAGCATAGAAGATATCCTATTTATGGATTGCAATTTCATCCTGAATCGATTTTAAGTGATAATGGCAAGAAATTAATTCAAAATTTTCTGGATATAAGAGGTGGTCAAAATGATAAAACAAGCAATTCATCAATTGAGCAATAAACAAGATTTAACAACAGAGCAGGCTATAGTTTCCATGCAAGAAATCATGAGTGGAACAGCGAGTGATATTCAAATTGCTAGTTTTTTGACTGCTTTGCGATTAAAGGGCGAAACGATAGATGAAATAACAGCTTTTGCTCAAGTCATGAGAGAAAAAGCTCAAAGCATAGATTATAAAGATGATTTATTTGAAATAGTCGGCACAGGTGGAGACGAAGCAAATACATTTAATATTTCAACTACAGCAGGATTTGTAATTTCAGCTAGTGGTATAAAAGTAGCTAAACATGGCAATCGCAGTGTATCTAGTAAATGCGGTGCAGCTGATTGTTTAGAAGCTTTAGGCACTAAATTAGAATTAGATGCTAAGCAGAATGAAAAGATGCTAGATGAAATAGGCATGTGTTTTATGTTCGCTCCGAAGTATCATAGTTCTATGAAATATGCTAGTCCTGTTAGACGTGAACTAGGAATTAAAACAGTATTCAACATCTTAGGGCCACTTGCTAATCCTGCAAATGCTAATCGACAATTGATGGGAGTTTATCAAGAAGAATTAGTAGAGCCATTAGCGAAAGTATTATCTAATCTCGGTGTAAAAAGAGGTGCTGTTGTCTATGGTTATGATGGTTTAGATGAGATAACAGCTTGTAATAAAACTTTAGTATGTGAAATCAAAGATAAAAAATTAAAGACATATACTTTAGACCCTAGAGATTATGGCATGGAATATGCAAATTCAGCTGAATTAGTTGGCGGAGATAAAAATAAAAATGCTCAAATTACAAGGGATATTTTAGCAGGAACTTTGGGGGCAAAACGTAATGCAGTATTATTAAATGCTGGCATGAGTATTTATTTAGCAAAAGATGGATTATCTATACAAGATGGCATCAATATAGCCAAGGATACGATAGATACAGGCAAAGCTAAATATCAGATGGAACGATTTATCAAATATTCAAATGAGGTATGTTAAATGATTTTAGATGAAATTGTGGAGAAACGAAAAATCAATATAGCTAAACAAAAACAGATAAAATCATTAGCTATGCTAAAACAAGAAGCAGAAGCTTTGCTCCAAAATAGAGATTTTCCTTTGGAAAAAGCATTGACAAAGCAAGATATAAATTTTATCTGTGAAGTGAAAAAAGCATCACCATCAAAGGGAATTATAGCTCAGGATTTTCCTTATTTAACTATCGCTAAAGAATATGAATTAGCAGGAGCAAGTGCTATTTCTGTACTCACAGAGCCAGATTATTTTTTAGGTGAAGATAAATATTTACAAGAGATTGCTCAAAATGGCAGTATTCCTGTATTGTGTAAGGATTTTATCATCGATGAATATCAGATTTATAAAGCGAAAATTTTGGGAGCTTCAGCGATTTTATTGATTTGTGCGATTTTAGATGATGAAACACTTAAGAAATTTTTTACTTTAGCTGAAAAATTAGGGCTATCCTGTTTAGTGGAAGCTCATGATGAAAATGAGATAAAAAGAGCCTTGAAAGTACAAGCGAGAATTATCGGTGTGAATAATCGTAATTTAAAAGATTTCACTGTAGATGTAGAAAATAGTTTAAAATTAAGGTCTTTAGTGCCTGAAAATGTGATTTTCGTTTCTGAAAGTGGCATAAAAACTAAAGATGATATAGAAAAATTAAGAGTTCATCAAGTACAAGCTGTGCTTATCGGTGAAACTTTTATGAGGGCTAAAGATAAAGTCTTAGCACTTAAGGAATTATATGGAAAGAAGATAAGCCCTAAAGTAAAATTTTGTGGCATGAAAACTATAGAAGATATAGTTATCATAAATAGATATACTCCAGATTATGTAGGTTTTATATTTGCTGAAAGTAAACGACAAGTAAGTATGCAAACAGCGAGTGATTTAGCTAAAATTTTAGATGAAAAAATTAAAAAAGTCGGTGTTTTTGTCAATACTTCGCTAACGCAAATTGAAGAGATAGCTCAGAAAGTTTCTTTAGATATCATTCAATTACATGGTGATGAGGATAATGAATTTATCAAAGCATTGAAAAATAAACTCGATTTGCCGATTTGGCAAGCGATAAAAGTAAAAGATATTGTTGATATAGAAAGAGCGAAACAAAGTATTGCCGATATGATTTTGTTTGATGCTTATGTAAAAGATAGTGCTGGTGGCACAGGAAAGAGTTTTAATTGGGATTTGCTTAAGGATTTTACAGGTGAATTTATCTTAGCTGGTGGTATAAATAAGCAAAATATCATTAGAGCGATAAGAACGACAAGACCGTATATAGTAGATATCAGCAGTGGTATAGAAAGAGATAATCATAAAGATGAAAATGAAGTTAAGACGATAAGTGAACTTTTGCGAAAGGTAGGATAAATATGAACGTGAATAAGATAAATAAAAAAGGTCGTTTTGGTAAATATGGCGGACAATATATGCCAGAGACTTTAATGAATGCAGTAAATCAATTAGAAGAAGCGTATTTAAAATATAAAGATGATCCTGATTTTGTCAGAGAATTAGAAGATTTACAGCGAAAATATACAGGTAGACCATCACTTTTATATTTTGCGGAAAAGATGACAAATGATTTAGGTGGAGCAAAGATTTATTTGAAACGAGAAGACTTAAATCATACAGGTTCTCATAAAATCAATAATGTTTTGGGGCAGATTTTATTGGCAAAACGCATGGGAAAAACTCGTGTAATTGCAGAAACAGGTGCAGGTCAACATGGCGTAGCTACAGCAACAGTGGCAGCACTTATGAATATGGAATGTGAAATCTTCATGGGCGAAGAAGATACGAAACGACAAGCATTAAATGTTTATCGCATGGAATTATTAGGAGCAAAAGTACATAGTGTTACTAAAGGAACAAGAACACTAAAAGATGCAGTAAATGAAGCTTTACGCGAATGGACTTCAAGAATTGATGATACACATTATGTTTTAGGCTCTGTCATGGGGCCACATCCATTTCCAACTATTGTGCGTGATTTTCAGTCTATCATCAGTAGAGAAGCTCGTGAACAGATATTAGATGTGGAAAAGAGATTGCCAGATGTAGTCATGGCTTGCGTTGGTGGCGGTAGCAATGCTATGGGCATGTTTTATAATTTTATTCCTGATAAACAAGTGAGATTAATTGGTTGTGAAGCAGCCGGAAGAGGTCTTGATACAGAAGAACATGCAGCTACTATTTCTAAAGGTACAGAAGGTATTTTCCATGGCATGAAGTCTTATTTTTGTCAGGATAAATATGGTCAGATTGCTCCTGTATATTCCATTTCAGCAGGTTTAGATTATCCAGGTATTGGACCGGAACATGCTTATTTATATGATAGCGGTAGAGCGGAATATGTAGCAATTACAGATGATGAAGCAGTTGATGCGTTTGAATATTTATCAAGAACAGAAGGCATTATCCCAGCGATTGAAAGTGCTCATGCTATAGCACAAGTGATGAAAATTGCACCGAAGATGAAAAAAGATGAAATCATCATTGTTTGCTTATCTGGTAGAGGAGATAAAGATGTAGCGGCTATGGCGAGATATAGAGGAGTGAAAATCAATGATTAAGATAGAAGAAGCATTTAAAAATAAGAAAGCATTTATTCCCTTTGTATTGGCAGGTTATCCAAATTTAGAAGCTACAGAAAAATTTATTCTAAAAATGGCAGAAGCGGGAGCTGATTTGATAGAAATAGGGATACCTTTTTCTGACCCAGTGGCAGAAGGAACAGTTATTCAAGCGGCTAGTAAAGTGGCTTTAAGTGGCAATATGACGACAAATGATATTTTTAATATGGCTGAAAATTTAAAGGGAAAAGTGAATATACCACTTGTATTTATGACTTATATAAATCCTATATTCGTTTATGGTAAAGATAAGTTTTTTGCTAGATGTAAACAATGCAATATCAGTGGCGTTATTGTGGCTGATTTACCTTTTGAAGAAAAAGATGAAATCTTAGCCCAAGCTAATGAAAATGATGTAGAAGTAATATCTTTGATAGCACCTACTTCAGAAAATCGCATAGGTATGATAGCTAATGAAGCACAGGGTTTTATCTATTGCGTATCTTCTTTAGGTGTAACAGGTGTTAGAAAAGAAATAAAAACAGATATACAAAGTATTGTAAATACTATTCGTAAATATACAGATAAACCAGTTGCTGTAGGTTTTGGTATCTCAACACCACAGCAAGCATATGATATAGCTAAAATTGCTGATGGTGTCATTGTAGGCAGTGCCGTTATTCGTATTATTGATAAATATGGCAAAGAGGCTACACCATATTTAGTTGATTATGTAAAATCTATGAAAGAAGCTATTTCAAAAGCATAATTAAAAATAATTTGTATAATAATAAAAACTCCCTTTAATTAAAGGGAGTTTTTATTTTAAACAGCATTGTAACCGAGTTCTAATGCCTGCATATTTTTATCAACTGTATGTGGTGGTACGCGATGTGCCACAGATTGTTTTACTGTTTCAAGCGAAACAATGCCAGAGAGTTTAACCATGATGCCAAGTGCAACTATATTGGCAAATAACAATTTGCCGAGTTTTTCAGAAGCCATTTTAGTGATTGGCACTTTAATGATATGTGGAAAATCTGGTGCATTTGGTACAAGGTCTTCATCAACGATTAATAAGCCATTGTCTTTGTCTAAATCGCCATAATATTTGTCAGCTGCTTGTTGTGTCATAGCAAGTACGATATCTGGATTTATAACTTTAGGATGATAAATCGGATTATCGGAAATAATTACTTCCGCTTTAGAAGCACCACCACGTGCTTCTGGACCATAAGATTGAGATTGAACAGCTTGTTTGCCTTCACTTACAGCAGCTTCAGCAAAGATAATTGCTGCTGTGATAACGCCCTGACCGCCTGAACCGGATAAACGGAGTTGTTTCATCATTTTTCAACACCTCCAGCTATTTCAATAACTTTATCATAGGCATGGTCATAATCAATAGATTGATGTTGATGTAATAGACCAATTGGGAATTTGCCTACTTTTTTATCATCAGCTAATTTATCAAAAGCTGGCTTCATAACTGCATTATCACGCATCCACATCATCATTTGTGCAGGATCTGCCATTTTATTTTTACGACCGAAAGCTGTTGGACATTGTACTATAGCTTCAATTAAGGAGAAGCCTTTATTTTCAATACCGCCAGCTATCATATTGATCAAATGTGGTACATGATAAGCTGTGCTTCTTGCCACATATGTAGCACCTGCTGCTGCTGCCAAATTGCATGGGTCAAATGGATTATCAACGCAACCATATGGAGCAGTTGTCGCTTTTTTATCAAGCGGAGTAGTAGGTGATGCCTGACCACCTGTCATACCGTAAATATTGTTGTTGAATAATACGACAGTTAAATCTACATTACGTCTTGCACCGTGAATAAAGTGATTGCCACCGATAGCCATGCAATCGCCATCACCTGTGATTACAATTACATTAAGCTCTGGTCTAGCAAGTTTTATACCTGTTGCAAATGGAATAGCTCTACCATGAGCTGTATGAAGTGTATCAAAATCCATATAACCAGATGCACGTGAAGAGCAACCAATACCGGATACGATTACTGTTTTATCTGGATCGAGATTTTTCTTGACGATAGCTTCTACAATTGCTTTCATTACAATACCATTACCGCAACCAGGGCACCATAAATGCGGAAGGCGGTTTTGACGGAAATGTTGTTCATAAACTCTAGGTTTCATTAATTATTGCCTCCTTCGCACATTTTAATAATAGCTGTTTCAATTTCAGCTGGAGTGAAAATCTGTGTATCATATTTGCCTAAGAATTCTACTTTGCATTTGCCTTCACTTGCACGTTGCACTTCATGTACAAGTTGTCCATAGTTAAGTTCTGGGACTAAAATAGCATCAACTTTGTCTGCTAAATCTGCAATAACTTTATCGGCAAATGGCCAAATTGTGATAAGGCGTACCATGCCGATTTTATAACCTTTTTTGCGAGCTTCGAGCATAGCTTCATACGCTGTACGAGCTGTACCACCATAGCTTACAATTGCATATTGTGCATCTTCCATATTATATGCTTCATAATGACAAATTTCATCACGAGCGATATCTATTTTTTTATGCAATCTATTAATAACTTCTTTTGTAACGATTGGGCTACCTGATGGGAAGCCTGTTTCATCATGAATAAGACCAGTTACATGAATGTGATATCCTTTACCAAAGTCAGCAATATTTGGCACTAAGTCAGTGTCAGGAGTATAGGCTTTATATTCTGGTGATGGTGTCATCTTTGGTTGACGACGAGGATAAATTTCTATATCGTCTTTCTCAGGAACATCTATGTTTTCACGTAAATGACCTACAATTTCATCCATCAATAAAATAACTGGTGTACGGAAGCGTTCTGCATAATTTACCGCCATAACAGTAACGTCAAAAGTTTCACGCACACTCCATGGAGAAAGAGCAATGATAGAATGATCGCCATGTGTTCCCCAACGAGCTTGCATGATATCGCCTTGTGCAGGAGATGTTGGTTGGCCAGTTGAGGGACCTACACGCTGTACATTGGCAATAACTACTGGAATTTCAGCAGCACAAGCATAACCGATTAATTCCTGTTTTAAAGAAAAGCCAGGACCAGAAGTGGCTGTCAGTACTTTATCACCAGCAAGAGAAGCGCCTAAAACAGCACCCATACTAGCGATTTCATCTTCCATTTGAACGAATTTACCGCCCATTTTAGGCAATAATTTAGCCATTGTTTCAGCGATTTCTGTAGATGGTGTAATTGGATAACCTGCAAAAAAGCGCACACCAGCAGCTAAAGCACCATAACTGCACGCTTCATTGCCTTGCATTAATTTAATCATTAATTTTCCTCCTTATCTACAAAAATAGCATAATCTGGGCAACGTAATTCACATTGTCCACAACCTATACAAGCATCAGCATTAACAATCTGACAGTGATTTAATACATCTAATTGCAAAACTTTTTTTGGACAAAAAGCTACACAAATACCGCAGCCTTTGCACCTTTGTGTTTTCAAGTAAATAATGTTCTTCAAAATTACACTCCTAAACTTTTAAATATATACATAAAATAAACATAAATATTAGTAACAAAAAATTTGTTATTTGCTACATTCAATATCAGTCATGACATCTATTATATAACGAAAAAAGTGTAAATGTGTAAATGTATACAATATATATTTTAAAACAAATTATATTTAAATATATGAAAATATCTTGACTATCAAGAAAAATAGTATATAATATTAATTAATAATAATTCTTTTTTAGTTAGATTTAAAAAGTAAGAAAGTAAATTGGAAAGGAAGCGGTTTGAATGGAATTAAAAGGCAGTAAAACAGAACAAAACTTATGGGCTGCATTTGCTGGTGAATCTCAGGCACGTAATAAATATACGTACTATGCTTCTAAAGCAAAAAAGATGGATATGTTCAGATAGCAAAAATTTTTGAAGAAACAGCTGCAAATGAAAAAGAACATGCTAAAATTTGGTTTAAATTAGTAGATAAAATTGGTACTACTGAAGAAAACTTAAAAGCAGCAGCTGCTGGTGAACATGAAGAATGGACTTCTATGTATCCAGAATTCGCAAAAGTAGCACGTGAAGAAGGTTTCACTCGCATTGCTAACCTCTTTGAAATGGTTGCTAAAATTGAACAAGAACATGATGCTCGTTACAATTTATTATTAGCAAATATTCAAGAAGATAAAGTTTTCAAACGCAATGAAAAAATGATTTGGATGTGTTCAAACTGTGGTCATGTATATGAAGGTACAGAAGCTCCAGAAATTTGTCCTGTATGTGCTCATCCAAAAGCATTCTTTGAAATTAAAGCAAATAATTATTAATTCGGTTATAAAAAAGGCTAGTTAGATTATATCTAACTAGCCTTTTTGTTTTATATTTTATTTTAACCGAATATATAAGCAACTACTGTATATAAGAATAAAAGTAAAATAATACCCATAAAGAAAATCTGTGCCTTATAGAGCCATTCTCTAACATTATCAGACACTTTTGCATGACGATTTGCATACATAATTACTAAAGCAATTTCTAAAACTAAGTAAGTAGCAAAGCTTATTGGAGCTAAAATTAAACTTTCCCACATAGTTACTAATAATAAGAAGTTAATGACGATTAATAGGATTAACCAAATATCTTTACCGTACTTTTTCTGTTCTTTAGGTGCATTTTGTTGTTCTTTTGTTTTAGTAATTTTATTACTAATTCGTTTACTCATTCTAGCCATAGAAAAAACCATCCTCAACATTTTAATTTATGAATAAAGTATAACAAATATAATTTTAGCTCACAAGTTAACAAATAAACAATATTTTTTGTACAAATGTTATTATTTTTTTAGAAAATAATTGATAGTTTGTTACACACTTGTTAAAATAGTTAGTATCTTAAAGATTTTAGGCGACAAACTTTACAGAATAGAGGTTTATAAATATTATGATTAGAGAACATCGAAATCGAGAAAAATTAATAAATTATTACAAAATTTTTATAAATAAAGGTATAACTGACCCTAATGTACATCCATGGATAAAAGAATCATGGGAATTATCTAAGCAATATCAAGTAAATCCTAAAAAAATTCCAGCAACTGCTAGATTATCAGCATATGAATTAGCTCAATTACAAAGTAAACACAGTGATGCTATTGAGTATTTAGATAATTTTATTGACAGTATTGTGGACTTTTTACATGAATATAATCTATGTTTAACTATCATGGATTCAGAATGTACTGTACTAAAAAAATATGCCAATCCAACATCAAGACTTATTGATAGATTGGAAGGCGTAAGCTTAACTACGAAAAACGTAGGTACACTTAGTTGCAATATTGTAAAAGAGCATAAAGTACCATTTTGGGTATTTGGCCCAGAAATTTGGCTTGAAGAATTACATGAAATGAATAGTGGTTCTGTGCCAATTATGGTCAATGGGGAATTAACATATATCGTATCTTTAACTGTAATGGAATATGAAAAAATTCCTCAAGATGTAGTTTTAGCATTATTATTTACATTAAAAACTGCTTTAGAATTAAATATTAGACAATCTTTGAATATCAAAGCCCAAAAAGCTATTTTAGATGCAGCGCCATTTGCTGTATATCATATTATGTCTGAAGATAAAATTGTTTATGCAAATCGCATGGGTGAAGAACGTTTATCTGCTATTAATGCTATAAATGAAAATAAAGAAACAGCTCATTTAAAAGATGTTGTATTGAATTATACACATACTCCTATTTATGATGGGTTCCAAGGCGTTTCTTGTTATAATCGAGAAACTACATGGATTACTAATAATAAAACTTATGAAGATATTACTACTGTTGTACCATTAAAAAATTCTGAAGATGTACAAAGTGTAGTTACAGTATCTATGCCAATTGAAGATTTACGTACTTTAGTAGCTCATGCTTCTGGTTATACGGCAAAATATAGCTTATCTTCTATGGTGGGAGAAAGTAAAGCTTTTGTACAGATGAAAGAACGTGCTTATCGTTTAGCTCGCAATAAAAATCATATTTTATTACAAGGTGAAGCTGGTATTGGTAAACAGCGTTTAGCGCATGGTATTCATATGGCTAGTATGCGTATGGCAGGTCCATTGATTTCTATAAATTGTGCAGATTCTACACCAGAATTATTGGAACAAGATATCTTTGGTGCAGCTACAGATTCTGATGTTAGTCATCCAGGTAAATTAGAATTAGCAAGTAAAGGTACTTTATTCATTGATGAAATTGAAAAATTACCAAGCTCTATTGCTAAAATGTTAGCTAAAGCTTTATCCGAAAAGAAAACTCATCGTATCGGTGAAAGTTTAGAACGCAGTATTGATGTACGCATTATTGCTGCAAGTGATGCAAATTTGAGACGTTTGACTGAAAAAGGTCAATTCGATGAAAAATTATTTAATATAATTTCTCGCAGTATTATACGTGTGCCATCACTTCGCTCTCGTAGAGATGATATTCCAATGTTAGCTATTAATATAATTGAAGAATTATCTAAACAACATCAAATGGAGCCAAAAGTTTTATTACCAGAGTCTTTAGAAGTGTTGAGAACTTATGATTGGCCAGGAAATATCAAACAATTACAAAGCGTATTAGAATATTCATTCTTCAATACAAGTGGACATGAAATCTATCCTACAGATATTAATTTAATGGGTAGTGTAAAACCAGATAATAAATGGAAAACAGATAAAGAAATATTCCTCAAAGCATGGAAAGCAGCTGGCGGAAATGTAAGCCGTTTATCTAATCTTTTGAGTGTAAGTCGTGTTACTTTATATCGTTATATTAAAAAATATGGATTGGAAAAATAAAAAAAAGCTTGGCTATCGCCAAGCTTTTTTATTATATAAATTTATCAATAACGTATGCTATACCATCTTCATCGCAATCTTTAGTAATGAATTGAGCAATATTTTTCATATCATCAATAGCGTTTTCCATAGCAACACCTAAACCGGCATATTCAATCATAGCTAAATCATTATCACCATCACCACAAGCCATGATTTCGCTTTTGTCTATTTGTAGATATTGAGCTAATTTACTTAATCCTACTGCCTTATCAATACCAGGAGGTGTTATATCCATAGTATATCCTGTATTTTGTTGTAATCCAATTCTATCTTTGAATATATCGGCTAATTCGTCTTGAATTTCTTGGATTTTTCCATTTAAATTACAAACAACTAATTGCGTAACATTTTCTGTATATTTTTCAAAATCCTCGCCAACTTCTACTATGTTTAACCCTTTTGTAGTTTTATAAGCAGGGAACATATCCATATCTACATAGCGAACATAAATTGTATCGCCAATATACCAACGAATATACCAATTTTTTTGATAACAAATAGATATTAATTCAGTTATAGTATCTTTAGAAAAATGAGCTTCATAGATGCTTTTTCCTGTATTTAAATCTTTAACAACACCACCATTACAAGATACTACAGGACAGTTCATATTTAATTGTTTAGCAAAATAAGAAGCAGATGCAGGCATACGACCAGTGGCTATAGTTACATAGATACCCTTATCCATAGCTTTTTTTATGGCTAAAGCATTTTTTTCAGGAACAAGTTTTTGTCGATTGAGTAAAGTACCATCCATGTCTAAGGCAATGAGTTTTATAGTCATAAAATATTTTCTCCTTTAACTTTATCATTGAAATCCCAAAATAGTGAACAATTAGCTTTAGCTAATGCTGTAACTATGGCTTTTGGTGGCATTTTTGTGGTTAAAACAATATCTACATCACTTAATTTACCAAATTTATAAGCAGGTTGTAGCAGAAATTTACCAGAATCTGCAAGTACACAAGTAAGTGTAGAATTTTTGGCAATCAAATGTTTGATAGCAGCATCTTCATTTTCAAAGGTGTAAAATCCATCTTCAGTAATGCTAGCAGCACCTAAAAAGGCGATATCAAAACGGATATTATCAAGTGTGGCCAATGTTTCACTGCCATAGAAATAGCGATTTACAGGATTGAGTTTGCCACCTAATAAGTGTAAATCTAAAGCAGCGTTATCTTTTAATTGTTCAATGATGTCAATGGAATTACTATATATAGTAGATTTTTCTTTGATGTATTTGCACATATATTGAACTGTTGTTGATGTATCTAAATAGCAAATAGCATTTTTTTTGATATATGATGAAGCTACTTTGCCTAATAAATCTTTATTGGAGTTTTTTAAATTTGCTCGTTCTTTGAAGCTTTGACGAAGTTGCACTGTAGGTAAGGTGATACCACCATGTGTGCGTAAAGCGATTTTTTGTTCTACTAAACAGATGATATCGCGTCTAGCTGTATCTCGAGAAATATTGAATGTAGACATGATTTCTTGTTTAGACAGACTTTTTTTCTTGCGTAATAAATTCATGATTTGATATAAACGTTCTTCTTGATACATATAATCACCACAATTTCTTAGCTCGTTAAGTTAATTTTAAGCAAGTATAAGCATTATGTCAATTTGATATTTAATCCGTAATTTAGGTAAAATAATGAGAAGAAGGCTTTTATAATTTTGAATTTATAAAGGAGTTGATGTAGTGAATAGTGTTGTTTGTATTACGTATACTTTTGTAGTGGCAGCTATCGGAAGTATTCCTTTGTCTGGAATTATATATCATGTAAATGAGCTTTTGAATTTGCAAGCTATTATAGCTACAATTGGATTGGCTATTTTTTGTACAGTAATGCCGTTTTTACTTTATACTACAGGGCTAAAAAAATTAGAGGCAGGAAAAGCTTCAATATTAGCTACGATTGAACCTATTGTATCAGCTATAGTGGGATTGATATTTTTTCAGGAAGTATTTGATTTAACGAAGATATTAGGTATGATATGTATTATTTCGGCAATAATAATACTTAATTTAAATTTAGTAAAAGCTAAATCTATAAATTAAGTTAATTTTAATGGAGTCAAGTTAAACAAAAAGCTTTTTCATTGCAGGCATTTTGTGAATATTGTAGAATGAAAATAATAAAAAGGAGGCTGATTATTTTGTTGAAAGAATGTTTAGAGAATGTGCGTAAAAATTCTCCATTAATACATAATATTACTAATTATGTTACTGTAAATGATTGTGCAAATATTTTATTAGCTTGTGGAGCATCACCTATTATGGCTGATGATATTAATGAAGTAGAAGAAATCACCAGCATTTGTAATGGTTTAAATATAAATATTGGTACGTTGAATTCAAGAACAATTAATTCTATGCATAAAGCAGGTTGGATGGCTAATAGATTAAGTCATGCAGTTTTATTAGACCCTGTAGGTGTAGGAGCATCAGAACTTCGCACTCGCACTGCTGTTGAATTAGTAAAAAATATAAAATTTGATGTAATTCGCGGTAATATTTCTGAAATAAAAACTTTAGCAAATGGCAGTGGTTCAACTCGTGGTGTAGATGCTGATATAAGAGATAGCATTACTGAAGAAAATTTAACAGAATATGTAAAATTTGCTAAGCAATTATCTAAAAATATGGATGCTATTATTGCTATTAGTGGTGTCATTGATATTGTGGCTGATAGTAAAGATGCTTATGTGATTTATAATGGACATAAAATCATGAGTAAAATTACAGGTAGTGGCTGTATGTTATCAGCATTTACTACAGCTTATTTAGCAGCGAATAAAAATAATAAATTGATGGCTACACTAGCAGCTTTTTGTGCTATGGGTGTAGCAGGTGAAATTGCCAAAAAACGCATGGGCGAATTAGATGGCAATGCTAGCTTTAGAAATTATTTAATTGATGCTATTTATAATATGACTGGTGAACAGTTAGAAGCTATGGCTAAATATGAAAAGAGATGATAGAGATGAATGAAATGAAAAAAGTTTTGACAATAGCAGGTTCAGATTGTAGTGGTGGAGCAGGTATTCAAGCAGATATAAAGACAATTACTGCTCATAAAATGTATGCAATGAGTGCAATTACAGCTCTTACAGCTCAAAATACAACTGGTGTGTACGGCATTTTAGATGCAGGGGCTGACTTTGTTGGCAGACAATTGGATTGTATTTTCCAAGATATTTATCCTGATGCAGTTAAAATCGGTATGGTAGCAAATAAAGAAATCATTGAGATGATTGCTCATAAATTAGTAGAATATAAAGCTAAAAATATCGTTGCTGACCCAGTAATGGTTTCTACAGCTGGTAGTCGTTTGATGGAAGAAGATGCGGCAAATACTTTAATTGAAAAATTATTGCCATTAGCTACAGTAATTACACCAAATCTAGCAGAAGCAGAAGTTTTATGTGGCTTTGCTATCAAGACAAAAGAAGATTGCATAAAAGCAGCACAGACTATTTCCCAAAAGATACCGACTGCTATTTTGATTAAAGGTGGTCATTTGGAAGATACAGCAGATGATTTGCTTTGGGACCATGGAGAAATTCATTGGTTTGAAGGTAAACGCATAGACAATCCAAATACTCATGGTACAGGCTGTACGTTATCATCAGCGATTGCTTCTAATTTAGCTGCTGGTCATGATTTAGTTACAAGCATTAAAAATGCTAAAGATTATATCACAGGAGCATTAAAAGCTAATTTAGATTTAGGAAAAGGCAGTGGCCCTTTAAATCATATGTATAATTTATAAATAAAAAAATCGCCTTAATCTAAGGCGATTTTTATTTTAAGGATTTAATCTAAGATGAAAGGAGTAAAATATTTTTCATGGATAAAAGTAAATTAAATTACCAGAAAAATTTATTATTAATAATAGTTGTACTGTTTTGGTTTGCCCAATATGTATATGTGCCTTTTCAAACACCATATTTATCAACTATGCAGGTTTCTTCTAGCATGATTGGCATAATCATAGGTATATATGGTTTTTCACAAATGATATTGAGAATGCCCATTGGCATTATGGCAGATAAAAATGGTCGTCATAAATTATTTATCATTTTAGGAGTTACAGCTTCAGCACTAGCTTCTGTATTTCGCATTATTTTAGAACCGCAAACAGGTTTTTTAGTGGGAAATATATTATCTGGTTTTGCTTCAGCTATGTGGATTTCTTTCATGGTTTTATATGCTAGTTATTTCACTTGTGAAAATCTACAGCGAGCAATGGGTTTTATCATGGCTGCTAATAATATAGGCGTTTTAGGTGGTTTTGTTTTAAGTACCTTAAGTTATAATCATTTAGGTATGAATTTTTTATGTTTATTGAGTATCTGTAGTGGTGTGCCAGCGATATTATTATCTTTTGGTATTAAAGAGCAAAAAACAAAGACAGTAAAAATAGTACCGAAAACATCAGATTTAACAAAAGTTTATGCAGATAAAAGATTGATTTTCTTTTCGATATTGGCATTAGTTCAACAAGGTATTTTAATGGCTACTTGCATGAGTTTTACAACGCAGATTGCTCATGAAATAAATGCGAGTGCATTTCAAATTGGTTTATTATCCATCGTATATATTATTGTAGCAGTGCTGGCTTCTTATTTTTCAGCAAGTAATTTTGCTAGACGATTGGGCTCATCACTTTGGATACCTTTTATTTTATTTGTTTTAGCTATATATTGTTTTGCTGTACCCAATATTTTCTCACCTAATTTATTGATTGCAATTCAAATATTAGCGGGATTATCTACAGGAATTGTTTTTTCTTTTTGCACTTCAGAAGCAATGAAGAATGTTCCTATCGAAAAACGTTCTACAGCTATGGGATATTATCAGGCTATTTATGCAGTGGGAATGACGATAGTCCCAATGATAGCTGGCAATATCGCGGAAATATATAATCTAAATATAGCTTTTTATCTTGAAGGGATTATAGCTGTAATAGCTACTGTAGCAAGTATGATTTATTTTAAATACGATAATAGAAAAATAATTAAAGGATAATTGCTAAATAATAGAAGATAATTCCAGTATATTATGATATAATTTTATTGAAAATTGTTATCATTTATTTAATGAGGTGCAAAGTGGAATTATCATATAAAATTTTGATACGATATTTTTGGATAAGTTTAGGTTGTATAAGCTTTATATTGGGAACTATAGGAATTATATTGCCATTATTACCAACAGTGCCTTTTTATTTGTTAACTCTATATTGTTTTTCTAAAGGTTCACAGAGATTACATCAATGGTTTAGGCAAACTGATTTATATAAAAAACATTTGGCAGATTTTGTGCAAAAGCGAGCAATGAGTATAAAGGCAAAATTCAAGGTGCTTTTTATGGTAACAGTAATAATGAGCATAGGTTATTATTTTATGCCAGATGAATTCTTTTGGGTACAATATGTTATGCTTACCGTTTGGATAATACATATTATTTATTTGTTTTGGGGCATAAAAACAGAAAAAATATAATTTGTTATATATAATAGAAAAATCTTTGCTCATGTTGATTTAACAGAGTAAAGATTTTTCTATTATATAGGTAGTCTATTTATTTGTAGAGTTTTGCTTTATCAGCATCATTAAATAAATCTATTTTTTGATAAATAACTTTTTTCATTGCTTCTATGCAAGGTGGATAAATAGCATTTGGTTCTCTGATAACAGGATCATTTAATACGTCACGACATTTTCTATAGAAAGCTTCTTTAATATCACTAGATATATTAATTTTAGATATACCATTTTTTACAGCAGCACTAATTTCTTCATCAGGATTAGCAGAACCGCCATGAAGAACTAATGGAATATCAACAAGTTTTTTAATTTCTTGTAAAATATCAATTCTAAGTTTAGGTGTCATATCTTTTGGATAAATACCATGAGAAGTACCAATAGCAATTGCTAAAGTATCAACACCAGTTCTTTCGAGAAATTCTTTTACATCTTCAGGTCTAGTATAGATTATTTTACTAGTACCTTCGCTTTCTCCATTTCCAGTAGTACCAATTGTACCTAATTCTGCTTCTACAGAAACATTTAATGGATGAGCTACTTCAATAACTTTTTTAGTAATAGCAATATTGTCTTCAAAAGATTTTAAAGAAGCATCAATCATTACAGATGTAAAACCTACTCTAATAGCATGACAAATTTGTTCAAATGTAGCACCATGGTCAAGATGAATAACAACTGGTATAGAAGTTCTCATAGCTGCTTCTCTAACTGCTGGCATAAAGTCATCTGTTAAGAAAGATAATTCATCAGGATGAATAGCAATTATAACAGGAGCTTGTTTTTCTTCACATGCTTCAATAACACCTTTTAAAATCATATTACTGCTCATATTAAATGCTGGAACAGCAAAATGATGTTCATTAGCAACAGCTAATAGTTCTTTCATATTCATTAACATAATAAATAGCCTCTTTTCAAATTTTATTTTATATTAATATTTAAAGATTTTTATTTGATGAACCAGATAATTGAATATAATATCTTACTAGTTCAATGCTTTCTTTTTCGCAATTTTCAATAATATCAAAAAAAGTAATATCTGGATTTTTCTTTAATGATGATTTTATAGAATTTATATTAGCTGTCATAAAATCACAGCCAACATTAATTTTGTTAATTCCATATTTTACACAATTTAAAATATTTTTTTCACCAGAACCAGAACCACCATGTAAAACTAAAGGTATATTAATCATGGATTTTATTTTCTTTAATCTATCAAAATCAAAATCAGGTACCATTCCATCTGGATATGTTCCATGAGATGAACCAATAGATATAGCAAGTGCATCAATTCCTGTTTGTGTGACAAATTTTAAAGCTTCATCAGGATCTGTATACATAGAATCACTAGTATATTGTTCACCTTCAACAGCACCAATACAACCAATTTCACCTTCTACACTGACACCTTTTGGATGAGCATAATTTACAATTTCTTTAGTTTGAGCTATATTACCTTCTAAACCAAAGCGTGAAGCATCACACATTACAGAAGAAAAACCATCATCAATAGCTTTTTTTAAATCAATAACTTCTTGCCCATGATCAAAATTTAAGGCAACATTGATTTTACTTCTATTCGCAAGTGTTTTTACTATAGGAGTAATAAGTTCACTATCACAATGATATAATAAATGATCTTGGAATAAGTTTATTATGATAGGAGCATTTTCTTTTTCTGCTGCGGTAATAACACTTCTAGCTGTTTCTAAATTAAAACAATTGATAGCCATAACAGCATAATTTTCATTTTTAGCTTTTTCTAGCATATTTTTCATTGAAACGTACATAAATGTATCACCTGTTAAATTATTTAATATTAATATTGCTTAAATCAATATCTTCTTCTTCGTCATCAACAATAGTTTCTTCTGTAGCATCTTTTTTTAGAAGAACTAATAGTAATGCAGTAATTACAGAACCTACACCTAATGCAATTAAGAAACCTAGTGGATTTTGCATAGCAGGTACAATAAACATTCCACCAGAAGGTACAGGTGATTCTACACCTAGTAACATAATTAATGCACCACCAACAGCAGCACCTGTAGAACAAGAGAAAATAACTCTTAATGGGTCAACAGCTGCGATAGGAATAACACCTTCTGTAATCATACAAATACCTAATGGAAAAGCAATTTTAATATTATCTTGTTCACGTTTGCTATATCTAGATTTACGAATTAAATAAGATAAAGTAACACCAAATGGAGGAATCATAGAGGCACAGATTTTAATTGCTTCTGGACCATAAATTCCTTGTAATAATAAGCCGTCAGCAAATAATGAAGCAACTTTATTAACAGGTCCTCCAAAGTCAAAAGCTGCCATAGCTCCCATGATAGCACCGAAAATAGCTTTAGAACCACCTTGCATGTTTTGAAGCATATCTGTTAAAGCAAATGATGCTGCAGCAATAGGACCGCCTAATAAGAAAAACATAATAAATCCAACAATGAGAGATGCTAAAAGTGGTAAGATTAACATTGGCATTAATGCTTGAGCCCAAACTGGAACTTTAACAACTTTTTTTAAGAAGTTAACACACCAACCAGCCATATAACCACCAAGCATACCACCAAAGAAACCTGCTCCCATAGAATTAGCAATCATCCCCATTAATAAGCCAGGAGCAATACCAGGTCTATCTGCAATAGAATAGGAAATTGCAGCAGACATAACAGCAGGGATAAGCCCCATACCATAAACACCAAGTGTTACAGCAGCTTGCCAAAGAGTATAAGGACTTTTATAATCACTGATTACAGGAGGATTATTACCACAAATATTACCTATGGCAATTAGTAAACCAGAGGCTACAACTAAAGGAAGCATATAAGATACACCGGTCATAGCATGGCGTTTTAATTCACTTAATTGTAACTGTTGGATCATGATATCACCTCTAATTATAATCCAAGTTCTGCTTGAATTTTATTTAAAAGACCTTTTGGAGATTTAATAACAATACTAGTAGGAACTTCTACAATTTTTTTACCTGCAAAACGTTCTTTTCCACCAACTTTGATATCAGCAGCAATAATAACAACATCAGCATTTTCAATGTCTTTTTTTGTTAATTCATCTTCAGTACCTATTGTGCCTTGTGTTTCAATGTGGATATTATGACCTAATGCTTTACCTGCTTTCATAAGCTTTTCTTTAGCAATATAAGTGTGTGCAATACCAGATGTGCATGCTGCAATTCCTACAATATTCATAAAAAAACCCTCTTTCAATTTAATATTAATCTTCATTAAAAATAGCAATTATTTCTGCGGGTTCATTAGTAGTTAATAGTTTTTTTGTAATATCTTCATCTGCTAATTTTCCAGCTACTTCACCTAATAGTCTTACATGGACAGTTGTTTTATCTACATCTCTAACTGCAAATAAAATAATAAATTGTACAGGTTTATCATCTAATGTTTCCCATTCAATAGGTTTAAGTGTTCTAGCAATAGCGAGAGATGTTTTTAATACACTACTTGATTTACCATGAGGTATAGCAATACCACCTCCAATGCCAGTAGTTCCTTCAGATTCTCTAAAATAAACATCTTTAATAAAATCTTCTTTAGAGCTTAGGACTCCTGCTTTTAATAACATATCACCCATAGCATCAAGTACTTCTGCCTTGTTATTAGCATCTAAATGTAAATTAATACGTTGTTCATCAATTACTGTTGTAATATCCATAAGACTGCCTCCGTTTTAAAGCATATTTAATTTTTGTTTTACATTCATAATATCAACATCACTAAAAATAGCACTAACTAGTATACAAGGAACATCATTTTTATCTAATTTAACAGTAGTTAATATTAAATCAACATTATCACTATTAAATTTATTTGCGTGGTTAGAAGAAACAATATCTATAATTTTCCATTCAGGAAATGCTCTTTTTACTCTTGCTGCTAATAAATGAGAAGTTCCTACTCCAGTAGAACAAATAATACCTACACGTTTTTGTAGTGTTCTTTTTTCTAATGCTACTTGAAAATATACAGCAATATATGCTAATTCATCATCACTTAATTTTTGAAAATTAGGATATATGGTCTGTTCTTCCAAGATTTGTTTAACAATATTGAAAATATTAGAGAAATCTTTTTTTATATCATTTTTTAAAGGATTAGAGATAAAAATATTATTTTCAATACGTTTTTTTAATGGTCTTATATGAAGTAATAATGAATTTTTTAATGTATTATCATATGTTAAATTAAGATTTAAAGTATTAGATACAGATTTTAATAAGAAATTTACAAATGTATTTTCTTCAGAAGAAGTAGTATTAAAATCAAGATTTTCATAAGTAGAGTCAGTATCAATTCTAGAAGAATATAAATATTGATAAATATGATAAATTTCGTTTGTAGGAATTTTTATATTTAAATATTTTTCTAGATTGTTTACTATTATACGTGTACATTCTTTTACAATAGGATCATTATATTTATAGTCTATAAGTTGAGTATTTTCTAACAATTTTTCATTATTTTCTAATCTTTTTAGAAGGATAAGAATATGGGTAAAAATATTTATATAATAAGGATCTTTTATTTTTCCATAAAGAACTTCTTCAGCTTTGTTCAATAATAACTTTACAAAACTGATATCTTTAGGCGAAAAGAATGTGTATAAATTGTGAGTGTCAGAATCATCATCATTTAGTAGGTAAGATTCATTAGTATAAGCGATATCATTTATTTTCTGCATAAGTAATTTTCTGATATATATTTCTTTACCTTCAATATGAGTACCATTTCTTGAACGTATTAAAGATAAATTATGTTTAGTAAGCTCTTGTTCTATAGTATTTAAATCATTAACTATAGAAGCATTACTAATATAATATAATTCAGCTAATTTATTTATAGAAGTTTCTGTTGGTGTTTGTAGAAGTAATAATATTAAAATATTTCTACGACGAGTATCAACATCTATTCCATAAAAATTATTATGAGAAGAAGAATAATCAAAAATATCATTTAGATTATTTAGTTGACTAATATAATAACCTTTACCTCTGTTTTGTTTAATGATATTTTGTTCACCTAATTTATTTTTTATAGATTGGAGATCTCTATAAATTGTTTTTTCCGAAACATTCAATATTTTAGATAACTCGGCTGCTGTAATATAATCGTTAGCTTTTATTAAAGAAGCTAATATTTTTTTTTCGCGTGCCGACAAATCTTTTTCAACCATACATATTACCTCCAATATTTCAATATCTTGTCGGCGTTTCTTTTGTTTACATGTATATTATATTTTATTTAGAATATTATAAAAATACTAAAATATGTCTGTTAGATTTGACATTTTAGTATATAATTTTGTCCGTTGAATTTTGTCCATAATGTAAAAAAGAGGCTAAAATTAGCCTCTTATTTTGCTTTAGCTAAGATAAATACTGTACTTAAAATCAATACCGCTCCTATAAGTTCAATAGAGGAGAAAGTAACATTTAAGAAGATTAAAGAGAGAATAATAGAACAAAGTGGTTCGCCTACAGTTAAGATACTGGCTTCAGTTGGACTCAAGTAATCAAGGCTTTTTAAGTAAAAGCAAAATGCTAATACAGTGCCAAATAAAATCATGCTTAAAATTGCACTTAATGTATATAAATTTATCTCTCCTGGTATATTTAGTGGATTATTAAAACAAGAAATAAATATTCCACCAAAGAGCATACTCCAACCCATTACATTTGTGGAGGAGTATTTAGATAATACTTTGCGAGGTTGAAGTGTATAAAATACACAACAAAGTGCAGAAGTGATACCAGCCATAAGGGCTATAGGGGAAAGAATAATTGAAGAAAAATCTCCTTTAGTAACTATTAAAGATGTACCTGTTATAGCGAATAAAATAGAAATGAGTTCAAGACCAGAAGGTCGTTTATGTTTTACGTGTGAAATATTCACTACTTATCAAATATTGAACTAAAATTCCTACAAGACCTCACATCGCAGTAGAAGATAATACCATTAAAATACCTTTTAAATGATTGCTCATTGCATACCTCCGTTGTTTTTCCTATTGTTAATATTTTGGTATAATAAAAATAATGATATTTAAATGAGAAAGAGGTGTAATTTATGGAGATTTTTCATAATGATTGGGCTGAATTTTTAAATCCAGAATTGAAGAAACCATATTATTTAGAACTTCGTAAATTTTTAGTAGATGAGTATAAAACAAGACAGATATTTCCAGACATGTATGATATTTTCAATGCTCTCCATTACACAAGTTATCATGATACAAAAGTCGTGATTTTAGGTCAAGACCCTTATCATGGTGATGGTCAGGCACATGGACTTAGTTTTTCTGTAAAACCTGGAGTAAAAGCTCCACCTTCACTTGTGAATATTTTCAAAGAGTTAAAAGAAGATTTAGGCTGTGAAATACCAAATAATGGTTGTTTAAAACCATGGACACAGCAAGGTGTATTATTATTAAATACTGTACTTACAGTGAGAGCACATCAAGCGAATTCTCATCGCAATATGGGTTGGGAAAAATTCACAGATAGAATTATTGAAATCTTAAATGAACGTGAAAAACCTATAGCTTTTATTTTATGGGGAGCACCTGCTCGCAAAAAGAAAAAAATGATTACTAATCCGAAACATTTCATCGTAGAGTCTGCACATCCAAGTCCATTATCTGCATTTAATGGATTTTTCGGCAGTAGACCATTTTCTAAGGTAAATGCTTTTTTAGAAGCTGTGGGTGAAAAACCTATAAATTGGCAAATTCCTAATCTATGATTAATTTTGCCATATCATCTGGTATGGGGCTTGAGATACAGATTTCTTCATGGGTAAAAGGATGATTGAATTTTAATTTATAAGCATGAAGGGCATGGCGAGCTATTAAATCCAATTTACCACCATAGAGGTCATCTCCTAATAATGGATGACCAAGATAAGACATATGCACACGTATTTGATGTGTTCGCCCTGTTTCTAGCCATAGCTTGATTAAAGAATAATTTTCAAATTCTTTGATTACGCGATAATTGGTGATGGCATATTTGCCTTCATCATTGACTTCATGCAGAATGATACTATCTTTTTTTCTGCCAATAGGTGCATTTATCTGCCCTTCTTTTTGTGAGAGTTTTCCATGAACTAATGCATAGTAATATCTTTGAAATTTTTGGTGGTTATTGGCTAATTGATGTTGTAATTGTGGCATTTTAGCAAAAACGACGAGGCCAGAAGTATTTCTATCAAGGCGATAAAGTGGATGACAGCCTACATTTTGATTGGTTTTAGCAAAATGATACATCACGCTATTAGCTAGAGTTTGAGTATTTTCAAATGTTAATGGGTGAGTGAGCATACCAGCTATTTTATCTACGATTAAGAAATAATCATCTTCAAAGACAATATTTAAGGGTATTTGTATAGCTTCTACTTTGGAAGTTACAGGAAGATTGTATTCAATGATGTCATTTGGTTTTACTGTTGCCTGTGTAGCGCGAACTTTTTGACCATTTACGAAAAATTCATCTTGTCGCTTGATTTTTTTCCATAATGTAGAAGATATATTTTCATGGCGTTTTAAGTAATCTTTAGCTAATTGCTCTTTGACATCTGCTTTGACGATATATTTAATCATAGATACTCCTTAAGATTTGTTGACATCTTTGATTTTTCTATAGGCAGTGTAAACAGCGGTGATTACACCTAATATGATGCCAATTAAAGTGAAAATAGGTGTAGAGTCAAAGTATATATCAGCTTTTTGCCCTAAGAAAATACAAACGCCAATAGTGATTACAAAGTGAAAACCAATGCCAGATACAAAGGTAAAAGTTTCCCAAGTTGATTTTGGTGCCATAAAATACCTCTTTTCTAAGTTAATAAATTTAAATAAAAGGTTGTGATTTTTAATGAATAAAACAATAAAAGTAATTTATTTATTGATGATGTTATTAATTGTAAATACTTGTGTAGCTTTTGCTCAAAGTGAAGAAAAGAATACACAAACATATAATTGGCAAGCTTTTGATATTGGACCTGCAGAAGATTATAATTATGCTTTTGATACAAATAGCATAAAATATGCAAGAAACGAAGACGGTTCTATCAATAAGAATATCATTATTTATCAGGAAAAGAAAATAAATAATGTGCCAATGTCTTCAGAATTTAATTATTATACAATTACTCAATGTAAGTTGAATATAGAACAGACTTCTATTTGTTTTGGTGATGAATCTTATTATACGAAAAAAGACAAATTCCGTTGGACTGATACACCAATGTATTTGACATGGATTACAGTTAGCCGTGATTCTATCGGTGGATTGCGCTTTATACAAATTGTGGAATATGCTAGAGCCCATGATGATATTTTAACAAGTAGAGCATAATTGTGAATTTATAATTTAATGATTAAATGATTAATAGAAAATAACCCTCAATAGTTGTTTTATTGATAACTGTTGAGGGTTATTTATTTGGAGTTATTTTATTTATTTAAAACAAATTTTTCAATGGCTTTAGCTACACCATCATTATCGTTTGTATCAGTTACATAATCGGCGATAGCTTTTACTTTATCAATGCCGTTTTCCATAGCAACGCCAAGACCGGCAGCTTTGATCATAGTGTAATCATTGCCTTGGTCGCCACATGCCATAGTTTCGGATTGTTTGATATTTAAATAATCAGCAAGATGTAATAATCCAGCACCTTTATCTACATCTTTATGAGTGATTTCTAAAAAGAAAGGAGCGCTTTTAAATACATTGAAATCTTCTTTAATCCATGCAGGAAGTTTAGCGATTGCTTCATCTAAAATTTCTGGTGGATCAATGAACATAACTTTGATGATATCTTCTTCATCTGTAATATCTGTTAAAGGATTGATGATGTTGATATCAATTTGATTGATACTAGCTTCATGTTCTGTATATTGGCTAGTTTCGTTAGTGATTAAGCCACGATTAGGAGAGAAGGCTTGGCAATGTACGCCTAATTCTTGAGCTAATTTAAATAATTTTTTATAATCTGAGCCTTTTAAAATACATTTAGATACAGCTTCACCAGTTTTTGCATCAACGATTAAAGCACCATTGAAGCTTAAAACATATTCGCCTTCATGAATTAAATCTAATTCTTTAAGTGGTGGTTGAAGTCCAGCAAGTGGTCTACCAGAAGCGAGGACAATTTTTACACCTAAAGCTCTAGCTTGAGCTAAAGTTTCTTTTGTTCTATCAGTGATTTGTTTGTCAGAATTAAATAAAGTGCCGTCCATATCAAGGGCTATTAATTTATACATTAAAAATCTCCTTTTATACGTTTATAGTTATTTGATTTAGTTAATTGTATAACTAAAGCTACATCTTTATCAAGCTAGCATCATGAAAAAGATAGAGATATTTTTCTTTAATCGGTTTTCGCATGATTTCACTGGCTGCTTGAGCATAAAGTTCTATTTGCATGGTATATTTTGCCTTAGCTTCTGCTTGCGTGCAATTATCTGTTTTATAGTCCAATAAAATCAAGCCATCATCTTCTTCGACTAATAAGTCGATAATACCTTGGATAAAGATAGTATCATTATCTTCGGCTTGAGGATAATAGACTTTAGCATTAATCATGCGGTTAAAAGCCAATTCTCTTTGTAGTGATTTTGCTTTTTGAATACGTATGCCTAGCGGTGAAAATAAAAATTCACGGATATTTTTGCGGTAGATTTTATTTATATGCTGGTTGTCAATTATTTCTCTATCAGCTAAATTGTGAAGTTGGGCTAATATGCCTTTATCGGATAAATCGCCATGAAAATCTAAATGTTGCATCACTGTATGCATTAAACTACCATATTCTGTAGCAGTCATTTTTGTTTGTTTTTGTAAGAATTGTGGTCGTTTAAAGCTAGTTTCCGCAAATAGCATTTGAGCATTATCATCTTGAGGAACATAATCGGTTGAAGCAAATTGCTGTTTGATTTCAGTAACGGATAATTTTGCTGGAATGGATAATGCCTCTTGATGAGGATAAGACCAATTCAATAATTTATCAATATTGTCTTTTTGCTTTGTAGCTGGCAATGGCTGTAATTTTTTTACTTTATTGATGATATCTTCGTTTACAGTGGAGATAATAGTTTTATCTGTGATATCTAATGAGTTGATTAGGGTAATTTGCCATTGTGAAGGATCGTCTAATAAAACAGCACTTTCATTTGTAGCTGATTGACGTAAAACTAAGCCATCTTTATGGCGAGCAATAGCAGGAGCTAGCCAATCTAAATACGATTTTGCCTGCATGATGAAATAATCAGGTAGAGTTTTTGTTGTCGTTTGCAATTGAGAACAAGCATATTGAGCAAATTTTTCCATATTGCGAACAGTACCTGTGAGTATGAGTTTTTCACGAGCTCTAGTCATAGCTACGTATAATATACGCATTTCTTCTGCTTTATACTCTTTGACGATTTGCTGAATGATAGCCTGGCGAGATAAATTTTGATAGCGATAGTGATGTTTGACATCATTTACATAAAGACCTAAGCCGAGTTTTTTATGAAAGAGAACACTTTCTTGAACATCTTTGAGATTGAATTGTTTGCCAATATCAGCAAGAATTACTACAGGAAATTCAAGACCTTTGCTCTTATGAATACTCATGATACGCACTACATCTTCACTATCACTTAGATTTCTAGCTACGGCTAAATCATTTCCCATATGTTGCATTTTATGGATAAAACGCAAGAAGCGGAAAAGACCGCGGAAAGAAGTCTGCTCATAATTGAAAGCTCGATCATAGAGCGCTCTTAAATTTGCTTGGCGTACAGAGCCTTCAGGTAAGCCACCTACATAATCATAATATCCTGTATCATTGAGCAATAACCAAATTAATTCAGGTACGCTATGACTGCGAGCATAATCTCGCCAATAATGCAATTTAGTGAGAAAATCATTTACTTTAATCTGCAATTTAGCAAATACTTTTTTATCTACAGGGCGTAATTGTTCTTGTAGCTCATTAATAGATGTCATGAATAATAAAGTTTCATACATATTTAATTGCGGATTGATGAGGCGGATATGAGCTAAATCTTCAACGGTGAAATTAAATATAGGTGAGTATAAAATCGCAGTCAGTGGTATATCTTGTTGCGGATTGTCGATTATTTGCAATAATGAAAGCATGATGCGAACTTCTGTTTCTTGGAAATATCCCGTTTCAATAGTGGCATATACAGGAATATTATCTTCGCGAAGTACATCAGCTAATATCTTAGCTTTATCTTGAACAGAACGCAGTAGGATAACGATATCTTTCCATTTTATAGGGCGATAAGTCTTTGTATGTTTATTAAAGACTAAAGGCTGTTTATTCATCAATTCTTTTATGCGAAGAGCAATATATTTAGCTTCAGCTTGAAAGCCTTGTACAGTGTCTTCATTATCACTATCGTCATTATCAGTTAAAGTTAATTTTTGCTGTTTGTCCAATAAAGTTAATTCAATCGGTGATTTTAAAGTCAAAAATTCACTTTGAGGATAATCAAAACCGCAGTATAAGGCTTCATCTTTACCATAAGATAATTCTCCAGCTTTTGTGGTCATGATTTGAGAAAAGATGAAATTGACGCCATCGAGGATTTCCTTGCGACTGCGGAAGTTTTGGGCTAAATCAATGCGAAGACAATCTTCTTCATGAGGGTATTGATGATATTTAGCTAAGAATAATTCTGGCTCAGCTAAACGGAATTTATAAATGCTTTGTTTTACATCGCCGACAAAAAATAAATTTGGTTTAGTGCGTGAAGCGATTAGATTTAAAATAGCTTCTTGAACTCCGTTTGTATCTTGGTATTCATCGACCATGATTTCTACATATTTTTCTTGTAGTGTCTGGGCGATTGATGAAGGTATCAGTTTTTCAGCAGTAGAATTTTCTTCAGTGAGCAATTTCAAAGTGAAATGTTCAAGGTCGGAAAAATCGACTAAAGAGCGTTCATTTTTAGCTTTACTAAAAGCTTGAGAAAATTCTATGGTTATATTACATAAACTATTGGCTTGTTTATACAATTGAGGCATATCGGAGAGTGTATCTTCAATAGTTTGCGTAAAATAATGCTCTTTTAATTGCTTGATGATTTTCTTAGTTTCATCACGAAGAGCGGAGATGGTAGCTTTATCTTCTTCATTTACAGAGAATTTTTTAGAAATTCGCAGAGCTTTAAATTTAAATTCATTGATTAAATTAAAAAATTCCTGCCATGAAGTGTCGATTAAGTTATTTAAATCATAAAGAAAAGCTAAATCTTCACTGGCGATATCTGCATAAGGTGGTAAGTTTAAGTCTGTAGCTAATTGATACATCTTTTGGCTATTGTCTATGGCTATATTTAAACCATCTTTGACATTGTCTTTGATTATCTGTAGCCATGGGCAATCATTGAGTTCATCAGCATTATTGATTTGAAAATATGAAGGTAGAGCTTTCAGCCATTGTAAAGGAAAAGGCTGACTGCGAGAGTATTCATATAATTTTAAGATAATATCATAGGTGCTATCATCGCCACGTTCATTGCCATAGGTGTCAGTGAATTCTAGAAAGTCTTCATTATCATCTTTGTCATAATTCGTTTCAAAGAGTTCTTCAAGTACATCGAGTTTTAACAATTCAATTTCTTGAGGATTAGCAAGACGAAATTTAGGATCTAAGCCTAATTGATGGAAATATTGGCGAATGATATTTTGACAAAAAGCATGAAGTGTGGAGATTGAAGAAGCGTTTAATAATACGAGTTGACGCTCTTTATCTTTATCGGATAATTTCTCTGTGATAGCACTGGCGATACGTTCACGCATTTCAGCTGCGGCTGCATTAGTGAAAGTAACGACAAGTATTTGATTGATGTCGCATGTTTTATTTACAATGCGTTGAATTACACGCTCTACTAATACAGAGGTTTTCCCTGAGCCAGCAGCTGCGGCTACGAGGATATTTTTATCATAAGTATTTATAGCTTGTTGTTGCTGTGCTGACCAAGGCATGGAATTCCTTCTTTCTGTTTTAATTTTTCAATGATTTCCTCGTCATTGAGTTGATTTATCTCTCGATAATTATAGCCGGATATATATTTATCAAAGCGACAGATAGCGATATATGGGCAGTATTTGCAAGCCGTTTCATCTTTTAATTTATACGGTGCGATATCAGCATTGCCCTTTAAAATTTCACTGCCAGCTTCTTTTAAAGTATTTTCGATATGTTTCATCAATAAATCGAATTCTTCTGCTGTTTTTACATAAGAACGACTTTGAGCGGAGATATCATCTTGATTTTTATTTAAACGCACTTTGATGAAATTAGAAGAGTCATCAATTTTTTTGATGATTTCTGGATCTGCTAGTACCCAGCCTGGCATACGCATTTTCTTTTCAATTTCTGTCTTAATTTGTTGAACGGATAACTTATTAGTACCTGTGATGATAGGCGTTTTTAAAAAGCAATATAAAATACCAGCAGGAATGGCATTTTCCATATTATATAATTGCAAAGTAGTATTTTGAGCTACTAAAAGATACGTCAAAAGCTGTAATTTCAAGCCATAATATACTTGCAGTAGATTAATAAAAGCATTGCCTGATTTATAGTCAATGACTAGATAATAATTATCATTGAAATCAATGCGGTCAATCTGCCCAATGATTTCTATTTTGTGATTATCTTCATCTGTGAATAATAAAGGAGGCATGGAGCTATTAGCACCGAAATCTTGCTCTAAAGCTTTAGGTGAAAATTCACTGTGTTTGGCAAATTCCACTAGACGCATCAAAGAATCAATGGATAATTGCTCAATTCTTTGCAAAAGATGTCTATAGCGATTGGAGCTTAAGAGAATTTCATTTTGTAATTTAGGAGCAATTGTCTTGATGATTTGTTTGCAGATTTGTTGACACTGTTCATGAGTTACATCTTGCCATGATATTTGTCGCTTCACGAGGATTTCTCCAAATTGGTGCATGATGGCGTGGAGTAAAATCCCTAAATCTGGAGCGGCAAATTTAAATTCTTTGCGTTCTTGTAGATTTAAGGCATAATGAGCAAAATGTTTGAATGGGCAATTAAAGAATTGTTCAAAGCGTGTTACACTGCCACGAAGTGTTTTGCGTTTCGTATATAATTTACTAGCTAAATCAGATGGCAATACAGGTTTTGGTGCTTGGGCGAAAATACTTTGTAGTGCTGTAGATAAAGGCACATCAGCAGTTAAGAGATAATTATAGACATCTTGCCAAAATGACGCTAAATCTTCACCATCACGAGCTTGGCGAAGAGCGGAAGTCAAATGGCTAAGTGTCTTTCTTGTTGAAGATACTTGCATGGTCTTTATCGCAAATGAGCTATCTAAAGGATTTTCTTCTAGCGTAAAATCACTTGGATAAGAGATTATTTTATCTAGAGGAATGGCTGTGAACTTTGCTTTAGGCAAAATCTTTTGCAATCTAGTTATCAAGATGGATTTATTCAGTCCAGCTCCTTCACCGTCAGCTAGAGCATAGGATACCCAAAGATAATCTGTAGCTAAGGAAAAGCCTTTGTAGAGAAGATATCTTTCGGCAAAATTATCTTCCATTGTACCGCTAGAGATATTCAGCCCTAGACTTGCCATCAATAAACGTTCAGCATCACTTAAGATACCTTCTGTTTTACTATGGCGAGGCATGATTTTTTCATTAGCACCTAAAATATAAATAGCTTTCTTGTTGTTTAAAGTATTATGCTCAAATGGTGCAAGTGTAACATAATCATAGCCAGGTGGTATTAAAGCAATCTGGATACTATCTAAGCCATCATTGATTAATTTTAAATAATTTTCAAGATTGATATAATCCTTGCCACATGTCTGCACTAATTGATCCATCAATTCAATGATATTATCCCAGATTTGGTGATGTTCTTTAGCAAGGGCAATATCATTTTGTTCTTGGGCTATTTTTTCCCATAATTGCAATTGAGTCGGTATTTGTAAATCGAGCAGAAAATCATATAGCGCAAGCGTATATTCCTCGATAGTCTGCGAATTTTGGCAAGCAGTGTAGAATTTCTCTAAAGGAGCGACTAAACTGCGTCTAGTTAAATTTATAGCAGTGAAATTAGCTTCTTCTTCCAAATCTGTACCCATAGAGTCAATCTGTTTATGATGAGAAAAACGCCAATCGCTTTCTTCACACCAGCGATTGCGACCGCGAAGACCAAAAGCTAAGACATAATTTTCCAATTTATCAATGGCTTTGCGAGCGATAGCTTTTTGTTCTGTCAAATTTAAATTTATTTCATCTGTATTTTCTTCGAGATTTTTAAGCGTTTGCAAATATTTATCATTGAAGAAATCAGTCTTAAAAGCTCGAAATAATGGTTCATATTGCCATGTAGAAATAGATTCTAGACTAGAGCGGATTAATTCAGCTAGAGGATGATGAGCAGTTTGTCGCTTACTATCGCTGAAATAAGGAATATTAAAATCATTCAAGACAGCTTGCAATAATTCGCTATAATCTTCACTACTGCGGATTAAAATACCGATATCATAATGGCGATAATTTTCTTCGCGACATAGACGCAAAATATCACAGGCGACAGCTTCACATTCCAAACGGCGATTAGGTGCTTCGATTACTTGAAGACCGCCAGTATAATTTCTTTTCGTCAAAGGAAATTTAAATAATTGCTCTTCGATAAAGGCTAAATCTTGTTGTTTATGGCGGTGATTTGCTGTAAGTGTAGTTATCTTTGTAGGTATAGCTAATTTTTTAGTCATATTATTTATCTGTTGAAATACATTGAATTGGCGATGAAATAAAGCAGTAGGTGCTTCATGTTCAATATCATTTAAATTATTGATGCATAACGTTAAATGAATATCACTGGCTAATGCTAATAATTGTTCGACTATGCGAAAATGTTGAGGATTGAAAGCATCAAAACCATCTATCCAAATTTCGGCATCTTGAAGCCATGTACATTCAGGTAATTTTTTGATCGCAAGTTCCATCATATCTTCGCTATCGTGATAGCGACCAGCCATCTGTTCATCAAGACCAGCGTAAATAGAAGTTAAATCGCTCAATTTTTGTTTGAGTGAATCATTATCAATAAGCGTTAAAATATCTTGCAAAGTAGTAACGCTTATACCAGAAGTTTTGAATTCTTCAATGATTTGCGATACAGAAGCTGTGAAATGATGTTGGCGAGCAGCCTTGGCTAAGATAGAGAGTTTTGTAGAACTTAAAACTCTAGATAATAATAATTCCTTGCCGATTTCATTGAGATGTGGATGGAGTATCCCACCGCAACGCATTAATACTTGATAGGCAAGTCTGCTCATGCCCAAGACATAAGCTCTAGTAAAACCGCCATAATCTTTTAACTCCAAAGCTAATTGACGTTCAATTGCAAAAGTCATATGGTCAGGCAATAATATAACTAGAGGTTTCCCTGTCGGTGAATGGATTAATTTTTCTTTAATGGCATTTAAACAAGCTGTGGTTTTACCACTTCCTGCTCTGCCAATGATGAATTCTAACATAAGATTACCTCACAAATTTATCAAAAATATATTGGCTTAATTATATCATAATCGAGTAAAATCACTGCTTCGTTTAGCAGTAAAAACGACTTCTTATTGACAAGTGAAAAATATTTGTATATATTACTGTCTTGTCAGTTGTTAATATTTGATGTATAATATCAAAAAATATTCCGTGAAGGAGAAATCTTGATGTTGTCTTTAAAAGAAGAAGTAGAGCAATTAAAAAAAGAAAAAAATGCTGTTATTTTGGCACATTATTATGTTCCTGATGATGTTCAAGAAGTTGCAGATTATATAGGAGATTCTTTTTATTTAAGTAAAATTGCTAAAAATATTGATGCTGATTTAATCGTATTTGCAGGAGTATCTTTCATGGGTGAAAGTGCAAAAATTTTAAATCCTAAAAAGAAAGTATTATTGCCAGATAGATATGCAGATTGTGCAATGGCACATATGGCAAGTGTTGCTAAAGTAAAAAAAATGCGTGAACAAATCGAAGATTTAGCAGTAGTTTGTTATATAAATTCTACAGCTGAATTAAAAGCAGTCTCTGATGTTTGTGTAACTTCTTCTAACGCAGTTGAGATTGTGAAAAAATTATCAAATAAAAATATTTTCTTCATTCCAGATGGTAACTTAGGAGCATATGTAGCGAGCAAAGTTCCTGAAAAGAATATTATCTGCAATGATGGTTATTGTCCAATACATAGAAAAATAAGTGTAAATTTAGTGATTGAAACGAAAAGAGCACATCCAAATGCGTTGTTTTTAGTTCATCCAGAGTGTAGTGAAGAAGTAACGAATTTAGCTGATTTTGTAGGCAGTACATCAGAAATTATAAAGTTTGCCACTAATTCTGAGGCAAAAGAGTTCATCATTGGTACAGAAAATGGTGTTATGTATGAATTGAAACAAAAAAATCCAGATAAGTTATTTTTGCCAGCAATACCTAGACAATATTGTGATGACATGAAAAAAGTTACTTTAACGAAAGTTAAAGATAGCTTAGTGAATGAAAGATATGTGGTAGAAGTTGATGAAGAGTTAAGTATCAAAGCGATGAAACCACTTGAAAAAATGTTAGAATTAGCAAAATAATGAAGGTGTAAATATGCAAAATTATAAAACAGATATATTGATTGTAGGTACTGGTGCTAGTGGCTTATTTGCAGCACTACATTGTCCTAGTGATAAAAATATATTGATGATAACAAAAGATGCTGTAGAAAATAGTGATTCTTTCTTAGCACAAGGTGGTATTTGTGTCTTAAGGGATGAAAATGATTATAATAGCTTCATGGAAGATACATTGAAAGCTGGTCATTATGAAAATAGAAGAGAGTCTGTAGATATAATGATACGTTCTTCTCGTGAAGTCATAAATGAATTGATTGGCTATGGTGTAGATTTTGCTAAACAAGAAAATGGTGAATTAAATTATACAAGAGAAGGTTGTCATTCTAAAGCTAGAATTTTATTTCATGAAGATATTACAGGTAAAGAAATCACTAGGAATTTATTAAAAGCAGTACAGAAATTACCTAATGTACATATTTTAGAATATGTCACTATGTTAGATTTAATAGAACAGGATAATACTTGTTTTGGTATTTTAGCTAAGGATAAAAATGATGAGTATTTGACCATTGAAGCAGATAATACAATTTTAGCTAGTGGAGGTATAGGTGGATTATATGAACATTCCACAAATTATCCTCATTTGACAGGTGATGCCATAGCGATAGCACTTCGCCATAATATAAAACTTGAAAATCCAGATTATGTGCAAATTCATCCAACTTCATTATATACAAATAAGCCAGGTAGAAGCTTTTTGATATCTGAATCGGTAAGAGGTGAAGGAGCAAAATTATATGGCAAAGATGGAAAACGTTTTGCAAATGAAGTTTTGCCTAGAGATTTGATGACAGCTGAAATCAAAAAACAAATGGCAAAGGATAAAACACCTTATGTTTGGTTAGATATGACAGTTCTTGGTAAAGATGTGATTTTAAATCATTTTCCTCATATCTATGAAAAATGTCTTGAAGAAGGCTTTGATGTAACTAAACAATGGATACCGATTGTACCAGCACAGCATTATTATATGGGTGGTATCCATGTAGATAAATACAGCAAAACTACAATGAATAATTTATATGCCGTTGGTGAAACAAGTTGTAATGGAGTTCATGGAGCAAATAGATTAGCTAGTAATTCATTATTAGAAGGATTGGTCTTCGCCAAAAGAGCAGTTAATAAAATCCATGATGATGAAAATGCACAACATAAAAAATACGATATAGATTTTGCTCAATTAGCAAATAATGTACAACAAAATATAGATAGAGAAAAAATAATCTTAGCGCAAGAATATAAACAAGCTATTTTCAATGAAATGGATAAAGTGAGAAGTGCAAGATGAATGAAATAACAATGAAAATGAATGCAGATAAATTGATTTTGATGGCGTTGCAAGAAGATATTACTAGCGAGGATGTAACAACTAATGCCATTATGCCAGAAAAAGTTTTAGGTGAAGTGGATTTAATCTGCAAAGGTGAAGGTGTAATAGCAGGTTTAAATGTATTTGCTAGAACCTTTGAATTATTAGATAAAGATATCGAAATCACATTTATGGCTAAAGATGGCGATAAAGTGAACAAAGGCGATTTACTTGCCAAAGTAAAAGGCGATATCAGAGTATTATTGTCAGGAGAACGTGTGGCATTAAACTATTTGCAGAGAATGAGTGGAATTGCCACATATACAAATCAAGTAGTAAATTTATTAGCAGGCAGTAAAACAAAATTATTAGATACGAGAAAAACTACACCGAATATGCGTATTTTTGAAAAATATGCTGTAACAGTAGGTGGAGGAAATAATCATCGTTATAATTTATCTGATGGTATCTTATTAAAAGATAATCATATTGGAGCTGCTGGCAGTGTAAAAAAAGCTATAGAATTAGCTAGAGCATATGCTCCATTTGTACGCAAAATAGAAGTTGAAACAGAAAATTTAGATATGGTAAAAGAAGCTCTAGAAGCCAGAGCAGATATCATCATGCTTGACAATATGAGCATAGATATGATGGAAGAAGCCATAAAACTCATAGACGGAAAAGCTCAAACTGAATGTTCTGGAAATGTAACTAAAGAAAATATACAAGCATTAGCTAAAATCGGTGTAGACTTCATTTCTAGCGGTGCATTGACTCATTCAGCACCAATTTTAGATTTATCGTTAAAACATTTGCATAGAATTTGATTATAAATTAAGGAGTGTAAATAATGTTATTACAAAGATTGGAAGCTTTACCAGTAGGTAGTTTCCATTATAAATTATTAGTTATCACAGGTCTTGGTTGGTTATTTGATGCAATGGATACAGGGCTTATCGCTTTCGTATTACCTGTACTTGGTAAAGAATGGGGTTTATCTGCTGGGCAGATGGGGGCTATCGGCTCTATCGGTCTTGTTGGTATGGCAATAGGGGCAGTAATCGCAGGCTCTATCGCTGATAAATTCGGTCGTAAAGCTGTATTTTCTGCAACAGTAATTTTGTACAGTATAGCCACAGGACTTTGTGCAGTTTCATGGAGTTATGAATCCTTGTTGATTTTCCGCTTCTTCGTTGGTTTTGGTCTGGGTGGTGAACTTCCAGTAGCGGCGACACTTATGTCTGAATATGCACCAACTAATTTACGTGGTAGATTTATCGTCTTATTAGAAAGTTTTTGGGGTGTAGGCTGGATAGCAGCTGCTTGTATCGCTTACTTATTCATTCCTGTTTATGGTTGGCATTATGCTTTTATCATTGGTGCTTTACCTGCTATCTATGTATTTTTCATTCGTTTGCATATGCCTGAATCTGTAAGATATTTATTATCTAAAGGCAAAGTAGAAGAAGCTCAAAAAATCGTAGATGATTTGGAAATGCGTCTTGGTGTTAAATATAAAGGCGATTTAAAAGTAACAACTGATGATACACCTACAGAAAAACCAAAATTAAAAGATTTATGGTCTGGTAAATATTTAGCAAGAACAATCATGCTTTGGATTGTATGGTTTGGTATCGTTTATAGTTATTATGGAATTTTTACATGGCTTCCTGCTATCGTTTATCAGCAAGGTTTTGCCTTTGTAAAAACTTTTGAATATGTGCTTTTAATTACCTTTGCTCAGCTTCCTGGATATTTCTGTGCAGCATGGCTGGTGGATAAATTAGGCAGAAAATATACATTATCTTTATTCTTATGTATGAGTGGTGTAGCAAGTTATTTCTTCGGACAAGCTCAAAGTGCAGAATTGATTATCTTCTGGGGCTGTGTGATGTCCTTCTTCAATCTTGGTGCATGGGGTGTTGTTTATACTTATACACCAGAACTTTATCCGACAGCTATCCGTGCTATGGGCAGTGGTTGGGCAGCAGGTGTCGGTCGTATCGGTGGTATGGCTGCTCCACTTGTTGTAGGTATGATGATAGAAGCTGGAAGAGATATGCATACTGTTTTCTATATGTTTGCTAGTGTATTTATCATTATTGCTGTAGCAGTATTTGCTTTAGGTGTAGAAACTAAACAGAAAAACTTGGAAAATATTTAAATATAGTCTAAATAAAAATAGCAAGTACAAATGTATCTACTATTTTTTTATTGGCAAATTAAAGATAATTACTAGATAAATTAGGTGTTGAAGCAGAAAGTGATAAAATTGCTTATGGTATCAGCTATGAATATCAAGATAGTGATTCCACAACAGCTAATAAATGGCTTGCGAATGTAACATTTAAATTCTAAAAAAATAATTTTTATTTAAAACTGCACTTTAAAGGTAAAAAGCCTTTAAAGTGCAGTTTTTTTATCTTAATACAATCTTAATATAGTAGCTATATTTCATAACACTATTTTTATTTTTCCTATAGTAAGATATAAAAATGCAAGGAGGAATAAAAATGGAAATTTGGATTTGGATAAGTGGCGTAGTCGCTATATTGTTGCTTATCTATTATTTTTACATACTTATGAAGGGAGATGAACAATAATGAGTGCAGATATCATCATACAATATCTTGTATTTTTAATTGTACTTGTTATTTTTTCTATTCCATTAGGTACTTATATGGCAAAAGTAATGAATGGAGAACATGTATTTTTGTCTAAAATATTATCACCGATTGAAAATCTTATTTATAAAATTATAGGTGTAAAAAAAGATGAAGAAATGACTTGGAAAACATATTTATCATCTGTAATATGGTTTTTCTTTATTGGTTTAGGTTTTTTATATATTTTTCAATGTTTTCAGGATAAATTGCCATTTAATCCACAGAATATTGATGCTATGAGTTGGCACTTATCTTTTAATACAGCAGCAAGTTTCGCTACAAATACAAACTGGCAAGCATATAGTGGTGAAGCACAATTAAGTTATTTTTCTCAATTTATGGGACTTACTACGCAAAACTTTGTTTCAGCAGCAACTGGTATAGCAGTTTTATTCGCTTTAATCCGTGCATTTGTTAGAGCAAAATCACATACTATTGGTAACTTTTGGGTGGATTTAACGCGTTCTACAATTTATATTTTATTACCATTAAGTGTGGTAGTTACTATGGCCTTAGCTTCTCAAGGTGTAGTGCAGAATTTATCTCCAGGACAAGCTGTACAATTAGTTGAACCTATTGCTGTAGATAGTGAAGGTAATATCATTGAAAATGCTACTATTGATAAAGATAATAACATAGTATTTGTTGATGGCGAAAAAGTAGAAGGTGCGACAATTGTTACAAAACAATTCGTGCCAATGGGACCTGGTGCAAGCCAGATTGCTATTAAACAATTAGGTACAAATGGTGGTGGATTCTTCGGTGTAAATTCCGCGCATCCATTAGAAAACCCTAACTCACTTACAAATATGATTGAATGTACTGCTTTATTATTAATTCCAGCAGGATTATGTTTTACATTTGGTCGTAATATAAGAGATAAAAAACAGGGCATTGCTATTTTTGCAGCTATGTATATCATGTTGATAGCATTTTTATCAATTATAGCAATAAATGAACAGAATGGTACTCCACAGCTTGCTCAAAATGGTGCTGTAGATATTGTTAGTACGGATTATCAAGCTGGAGGAAATATGGAAGGTAAAGAAGCTCGTTTTGGTATAGTTCAATCTTCTACTTGGGCAGCTTATACAACAGCTGCATCAAATGGTTCAGTAAACTCTATGCATGATAGCTATACACCTATTGGCGGTTTAGTTACAATGCTTCAAATGCAATTAGGAGAAGTTATTTTTGGCGGTGTTGGTTGTGGTTTATATGGTATGTTAGCGTTTGCCATATTAACAGTATTCATTGCTGGACTAATGGTTGGTCGTACACCAGAATATCTCTGTAAAAAAATAGAACCATTTGAAATGAAATGGGCTGTACTTGTATGTTTGGCAACACCAATTGGTATTTTAGTAGCAAGTGGCATTGCAGCTATAGTGCCTAGTGTAGCAGACAGTTTAAATAATGTAGGAGCCCATGGTTTTTCTGAAATGTTATATGCTTATTCTTCTGCTGGTGGCAATAATGGTTCTGCATTTGCTGGCTTTAATGCGAATACACCATTTTTAAATACTAGTATTGGTTTAACTATGATTTTTGCACGTTTATTACCTATTGTTGGTATTTTAGCTATAGCAGGTAGTTTAGTACAGAAGAAAAAAGTGGCAGTTACCGCAGGTACTTTATCTACAAGTAATGCAATGTTTGTGTTCTTGTTGATATTTATTGTAATTTTAGTAGGTGCGCTAAACTTTTTTCCAGCGTTATCTTTGGGACCTATTGCTGAATATTTCAGCATGATTTCATAAGGGGAGTGCTAAAAATAATGATAAAAACTAAATCAGCTCTCAGTGATAATCAAATGCTTGTAAGAGCTATTAAAGATTCATTTATAAAATTAAGTCCAAAAGTGCAAGCTGAAAACCCTGTAATGTTATTAGTATATATTTCAGCAATTTTGACTTTTTTACTTTGGGTAGCATCACTTAGTGGTGTACAAGATGTTTCATCTGGTTATACTTTAGCAATTGCTATAATTTTATGGTTAACTTGTATTTTTGCTAATTTTGCTGAAGCTATTGCTGAAGGCAGGGGTAAGGCACAAGCTGATGCACTTCGTGCAGCTAAAAAAGATGTAGAAGCGTATAAACTTCATGATGCAAATAATAAAGAAAATTATGAGGTAGTAGTATCTTCTTCATTAAAAAAAGGAGACATTGTTATTGTTAAAGCAGGTCAACAAATTCCTGCTGATGGTGAAGTAATTGAAGGGGCAGCATCTGTTGATGAATCAGCAATAACAGGTGAATCTGCTCCAGTTATTAAAGAAAGTGGTGGCGACCGTAGTGCTGTAACAGGTGGTACAACTGTTACTTCTGATTGGCTTGTAGTTCGTGTTACTTGTGATAGTGGCGAATCTTTCTTGGACAAAATGATTTCTATGGTTGAAGGCGCTGCGAGAAAGAAAACTCCAAATGAAATGGCTTTGCAGATTTTCTTAATAGCTCTTTCTATTATTTTCATTTTAGTAACAATGTCTTTATATACTTACTCTGATTTTTCTGCTAAACAAGCAGGTATGGAAAATCCTTCTTCAATAACAACTTTAGTCGCTTTACTTGTGTGTTTAGCTCCTACGACAATTGGTGCTTTGCTTTCAGCTATTGGTATAGCTGGTATGAGTAGATTAAATCAAGCTAATGTATTAGCAATGAGCGGTCGTGCTATTGAAGCTGCTGGTGATGTTGATATTTTAATGCTTGATAAAACAGGCACAATAACACTTGGAAATCGTCAAGCTTCTGAATTTATTCCTGTAGATGGAATTGATGAAAAAACTTTGGCAAATGCAGCTCAATTATCTTCTTTAGCAGATGAAACACCTGAAGGTCGTAGTATTGTAATTTTGGCTAAAGAAAAATTTGGCATTCGTGGTAGAAATATTGAGGAAAATCATATGGAATTTATACCGTTCACTGCTAAAACTAGAATGAGTGGTGTAAATTATGATGGACATGAAATTAGAAAAGGTGCTGCTGATGCAGTAAAATCTTATGTAATAGAAAATGGTGGTATTTATTCTGCACAGTGTGAGGAAGCTGTGAAACGTGTAGCTCAAATAGGTGGTACACCATTGGTTGTAGCTCAAGATTATAAAATATTAGGTGTTATTAATTTAAAAGATATTGTAAAAGATGGTGTAGCAGAAAAATTTGCTGACCTTCGTAAAATGGGTATTAAAACTATTATGATTACAGGTGATAACCCATTAACAGCAGCAGCTATAGCCGCTGAAGCAGGTGTAGATGACTTTCTAGCAGAAGCTACACCAGAAGGCAAATTAGCCATGATACGTGATTTTCAAGCTAAAGGTCATTTAGTAGCAATGACTGGTGATGGTACAAATGATGCTCCAGCACTTGCTCAAGCAGATGTAGCAGTAGCAATGAATACAGGTACTCAGGCTGCTAAAGAAGCTGGTAACATGGTAGATTTAGACTCTTCACCTACAAAATTAATTGAAGTAGTTCGCATTGGTAAACAATTGTTAATGACTCGTGGTAGTTTAACTACATTTAGTATTGCTAATGATTTAGCAAAATATTTTGCGATAATACCATCATTATTTTTATCTTTATATCCTGGATTATCGGCATTAAATATCATGAATTTACACAGTCCTCAATCTGCAGTTTTATCAGCAATAATTTATAATGCACTTATCATTGTGGCATTAATTCCTTTGGCTTTAAAAGGTGTAAAATATCGTGAAGTTCCAGCAGGAGAATTATTAAAGAGAAATCTTTTGATTTATGGTTTAGGCGGTATTATAGTACCATTTGTATGTATAAAAATTATTGATGTTATATTAGTTGGTCTGGGCCTAGCTTAAGAAAGGTGAGTTTGTAATGGATAATTTCAAAAAAGCATTGCTATCAGTAATTACTTTTACTGTTTTTTGTGGATTTATTTATACGATGGTAATGACAGGCATTTGTCAAGTATTATTCCCAAATTCTGCAAACGGTAAAATTATTGAAGTAAATGGTGTAAAATATGGTAGTGAATTATTAGGCCAACAATATACAAGTGATAGATATATGTGGGGTCGTATAACAAAAATTGATGTTAGTACTTATAAAGATACTGAGGGAAATCAGTTAGCATATGCAGCTCCATCAAATTTAAGTCCTGCAAGTGAAGATTATGAAAAATTAATAGCACAGCGTGTAGAAAAAATCAGAAAAGCTAATCCAGAAAAAGGTAATGAGCCTATTCCTGTAGATTTGGTTACTAATTCTGGTAGCGGTTTAGATCCAGATATATCTGTAGCTGCAGCAAAATACCAAGTAGAAAGATTAGCTCGTGAAAATAATATGACTAAAGAAGAAGTAAATGCTATTATCGATAAATGTACTAATCATAAAGTATTAGGCTTATTTGGTGAAGAAACAGTAAATGTTTTAAAAGTTAATTTAATGTTAGATAAGATAATTTAATATTTTAAATGGATAACCTCCACGTCAAATATATATCAAATATATTTTGATGTGGAGGTATATTGGTTTATAACATATATGTAATTGGGAGGGGCTTATATGCCAATTATACGAAAATCGCCAGAGAAAATTTTGGAACAAATTCATAGAGAAGAGCATGAATCAAAACGAGGAAAATTAAAAATATTTTTTGGCTATGCAGCAGGTGTTGGTAAAACTTATGCTATGTTAGAAGCTGCACATGAAGCCAAAAAGCAAGGAATTGATGTAGTAGCAGGCTATATAGAACCTCATGCAAGACCAGCAACTGCAGCTTTAGTTAATGGTTTAGAAGTAATTTCACCATTAGTGATTAATCATAAAGATATAACTTTAAATGAATTTAATTTAGATGCAGCTATAAAAAGAAATCCACAATTAATTTTGGTTGATGAATTAGCACATACAAATGCAGATGGTTGTCGTCATATCAAACGTTATCAGGATATTGAAGAATTATTAAAAGCAGGCATTGATGTATATACAACAATTAATGTACAACATATAGAAAGCTTAAATGATATTGTGGCTTCAATTACCAAAATAATTGTGAGAGAACGTATACCAGATAGAATTTTTGATGAAGCTGAGCAAGTGGAATTAGTAGATATAGAACCATCGGATTTAGTAACACGTTTATCAGAAGGAAAAATTTACCAAAAAGAACAAGCTGATAGGGCATTAGGCAATTTTTTTACTGTTGAAAATTTAACAGCGCTTAGAGAAATTGCACTTCGTCGCATGGCTGATAGAGTAAATAAAATATCTTTAAAGGTTAAAAATGAAAATAATAAAGATTATTATACGAATGAACATATTTTAGTATGTTTATCATCATCGCCATCAAATTCTAAAATTATTCGTACAGCGGCAAGAATGGCAAATGCTTTTAAAGCTCAATTTACAGCTTTATTTGTACAGACATCAAGTTTTGAAAAAACTTCATTAGAAAATAAAAAAAGATTGAAGGAAAATATTCATTTAGCAGAGCAATTAGGAGCAAAAATTGAAATGGTAGTAGGAGAAGATATACCGTTTCAAATAGCAGAATTTGCAAGACTTGCTGGTGTATCAAAATTAGTTATAGGAAGAAGTACTGCTAGAAATGGATTTATGCGTTTAATGCGTAAATCTTTTACCGATAAATTAATTGAACAATTACCGAATTTAGATATACATGTAATTCCAGATAATAAAGCTTTATTTTATAAAAATTTTTGGAAGAAATCAGTAAATGAAAGAGAGATATGTAATACATCAGATATTATAACTATATTAGTTATTTTAATAATAACTAGTATGATTGGTATGTTATTTTATTCGGTGAATTTAGGAGAAGCTAATATCATGACAGTATATATCTTAGGTGTATTAATTGCTGCCTTAAAAACATCTAAGAGATTATATAGTGTAGTATTATCCGTTTTGAATGTATTAGCATTTGATTTTTTATTTATTGAACCTAGATATACTTTTACGGCATATGACCCAGTATATATTATTACGTTCTCTGTAATGTTTGTATCAGCTTTTGTTACAGGTGGTCTCACTAATAAAATAAAAAAACAAGCTATACAGTCTGCTAAATTAGCTTATCGAACTAAAATATTATTAGAGACAAATCAATTATTGCAACAAGCAGGCAGTGATGCAGCTATAGCAACAGTTACATCTCATCAACTTTTAAAATTGTTAAACAAAACAATAGTTTATTATAGTGCGGATAAAAAAGGTTTATTGCCACCTGTTGTTTATAATGTAAAAAATGATGTTCATACAGAACAATTGATAAATAGTAATGAAAGAGCTGTAGCACAATGGGTTTATAAAAATAATAAACGAGCAGGTGTAAAAACAGGTACATTAAATAATGCTAAATGTCAGTATTTGGCAATTCGTTCTAAAGATAATGTATATGGTGTTGTAGGTATAGCTATTGATAATGAGGATTTAGATGTATTTGAAAATAATTTGGTCTTATCTATTTTAGGTGAATGTGCATTAGCTTTAGAAAAAGAAATATATAGTAAAAAGCGTCAAGAAATTTATTTACAAGCAAAAAATGAACAGCTTAGGTCAAATTTGTTGCGTTCAATTTCGCATGATTTAAGAACACCACTTACAAGTATTTCTGGTAATGCTGACTTTTTATTAAGTAATAGCGCTAAAATAGATGATGTTAAACGACAGGAATTATATAATAATATTTATGATGATTCAATGTGGTTGATTAATTTAGTAGAGAATATTTTATTTATTACGCGTATAGAAAATAAGACGATGAAGATTAACTTACAAACTGAGTTATTAGACGATATTATAAATGAAGCTTTAAAGCATTTATATCGTCGAGGAAAAAATCATCATATAGTTTTTGAAGAAACAAAAGATATAATGATGGTAAAAGTTGACGCGCGTTTATTAGTACAAGTATTTATAAATATAATAGATAATGCCATAAAATATACCCCAAAAGGTTCAACTATTATTATTAGTGCAAAAATAAAAAGTGATAAAATTGAAGTTTCTATCGCAGATAATGGTCAAGGCATTAGTGATGAAGCAAAAGACAAGCTTTTTGAAATGTTTTATACAGCAAATTCTACTGTAGCTGATAGTAGAAGAGGAATGGGTATAGGTCTTAGTTTGTGTAAATCTATTATTATGGCACATGGTGGAGAGATAAAAGTAAGAGATAATAAACCACAAGGAACAGTTTTTATATTTACGTTACCAAAAGAGGAGATAAATTTTAATGAATAAGCCAATGATATTAATTGTTGAAGATGATGCAGCAGTTAGAAATTTAATATCTACTACATTAAAAATGAAAAATTATAAATTTCACGTAGCAACTACAGGCTCACAGGCTTTATTAGAAGCAGTATCAAATCAACCAGATATTATGCTATTGGATTTGGGGCTTCCTGATATGGATGGGGTAGAAATTATAACAAAAGTTCGTTCGTGGTCAAATATGCCAATTATTGTAATTAGTGCTAGATGTGAAGATAGAGATAAAATTGAAGCTTTAGATGCTGGGGCAGATGATTATATAACAAAGCCTTTTTCTGTAGAAGAATTTTTAGCTAGACTTAGAGTTACTATTCGCAGGATAAATTATGTACAAACTCCGCATAAGGAAAATAGTATATTTGTTAATGGCGAGTTAAAGATAGATTATGTATCTGGTTGTGCATATTGTAGAGGTAAAGAATTACATCTAACACCGATTGAATATAAATTATTATGTTTATTGGCTAAAAATATAGGTAAAGTATTGACGCATACTTATATAACACGAGAAGTATGGGGTAATGCTTGGGATAATAATGTGGCTTCTTTGCGTGTATTTATGGCAACATTGCGTAAGAAAATAGAAATAGATACAGCTAATCCAGAATATATTCAAACACATATAGGGATTGGCTATCGTATGTTAAAGCTTGATTGATAATATAATTATTGATAGTAGTTTAAAATTGGTTTTTATTTTTATCAGCAAAATAAAATTTAAAAATAATTGATATTTTTAGTTAATAACTTGCCGATAACGGCAAAATGTTTAGAATGAAATTGTTTTTAGTATAAAATATGTAAAGAAGTAAAGGATATGGCATAAAGTCATATCCTTTTTTTATTAATTTTTTAGTTAAATAGATAGTGTATAATAAAATAATATATTGATATATTTGAGAAGGGTTTATTTTATGTTGGATAAGACTATAAATTATTATGATATTAATGCTAAAGAATTTGTTGAGGGAACTTTAAATGTGGATTTTAAGGCTACTCAAGATAAGTTTATAAATAAATTGCCAGCTAAAGGTTATATTTTAGATTTTGGTTGTGGTTCTGGTAGAGATACGAAGTATTTTTTAGCTAGAGATTTTAATGTAGATGCGATAGATGGCTCGATAGAACTTTGCAAAATCGCTAGTGAATATACAAATATAAAAGTTCGTCATATGTATTTTAATGAATTATCTATAGTAAATAAATATGATGGTATATGGGCTTGTTCTTCTATATTGCATTTATCTTTAGATGATTTAGTTGATGTTTTTAAGCGAATGAGCAAGGCTCTAAAAGATGAAGGCATAATCTATACATCATTTAAATATGGAGATTTTTCTGGCGAGCGAAATGGCAGATATTTCACAGATATGACAGAAGATAGCTTTGCTAAATTGATTGCTAATGTAGAGAATTTGAAAGTAGAAGAACAATGGATAACAGCAGACGTAAGACCACAGCGAGGAAATGAAAAATGGCTCAATCTAATCTTAAGGAAGAAATAATAAATTTTACAAATGTTTTAACTGGTGGACAGACAAAATCTAAGCAATTATATTTTCAATTAAAAAACAGTATAGATAAGGCTAAAAGAATAGATATCATTGTTTCATTTTTGATGGAGTCAGGAGTGCGTTTACTTCTAAAAGATTTGAAACAGGCAGTAGCTAAGAAAATACCGATAAGGATTTTGACAGGAAATTATTTAAATATAACACAGCCATCAGCGTTGTATTTGATAAAACAAGAATTAAATAATCAAGTAGATTTAAGATTTTATGATGATAATATACATTCATTTCACCCTAAAGCCTATTTCTTTCATTATGATGACTATAGTGAAATATATATAGGTTCATCAAATATCTCAAGAAGTGCTTTAACTTCAGGTATTGAATGGAATTATAGATTTAATGATTTACTGGATAAAGATAGTTTTCAGCAGTTTTTCGTGACTTTTGAGGATTTATTTTATAATCATGCTATTGTTATCACTGATGAAGAATTATATAGATATGCTAAATACTGGCGAAAACCAGCAATAATCAAGGATTTAGAACAATATAAAACAGAAAATAAAAATATCACGCCATTAATTCAGCCAAGAGAGGTACAGATAGAAGCTTTATATGCTTTGAATAACAGCAGAAATGAAGGAGCGACAAAAGCTTTAATTCATGCAGCCACAGGCATTGGCAAAACGTATTTATCAGCATTTGACTCAGTTAATTATAAAAGAATATTATTTGTAGCACACAGAGAAGAAATTTTATATCAAGCAGTAGAAGCTTTTAAAAATGTCCGTAAATCTGAAGATTATGGGCTTTTTATGGAAGACAAAAAGATAAAGATAAATCCATGATTTTTGCTTCTGTCATGACATTGGCTAAAGATGAATACTTAAATGAAGCATATTTTCCTAGAGATTATTTTGAATATATCATCATAGATGAATTTCATCATGCAGTTACTGCTCAATATAAAAAAATAGTGAATTATTTCAAACCAAAATTTCTTTTAGGCTTAACTGCCACCCCAGAGCGCTTAGATGGAAAAAATATATATGAATTATGTGATTATAATGTGCCTTATGAAATAACTTTAAAAGAAGCGATAAATAAAGGAATATTAGTGCCTTTTCACTATTATGGTATATATGACGAAACAGATTATTCACATTTGCATTTAGTGAAAGGTCGATATAATGAAGAAGAACTCACAAATATTTATCAAGCTAATACAAAAAGATTTGAATTAATTTATAAATATTATCAAAAATATGCTTCAAAGCAAGCTTTAGCTTTTTGTTGTTCCAAACAACATGCAGAAATGATGGCAGAAGATTTCAATAAACGAGGTATTGCTTCGGTGGCGGTCTACAGTGAAGGCAGTGGCGAGTATGCTATGGAGCGAAAAGAAGCTATAAATAAATTGAAACAAGGGCAGATAAAAGTCATTTTTTCTGTAGATATGTTTAATGAAGGTGTGAATATTCCTTCTGTAGATATGGTGATGTTTTTGCGACCTACTCAATCGCCGATTATTTTCTTGCAACAATTAGGTAGAGGACTTCGTACTTATCAAGGTAAAAAATATTTAAATGTATTGGATTTTATCGGCAATTATGTAAAAGCAGGTAATTTTATTTCGCTATTGACTGATAGTACAACAGAAGGTAAAAGAACTTATGTATATCAAGAAAAAGATTTACCTGATGATTGTATCCTTGATTTCGATATGCAATTAATAGATTTATTTAAACAAATGGATATGAAAACTTTGACCATGAAGGAAAAAATAAATAATGAATATTTTCGTATCAAGGAATTATTAGAGCAAAGACCAACAAGAGTGGAGTTATTCACTTATATGGAAGATAGTATTTATCAATACTGTATGAGCCATGCAAAAGAAAATCCATTCAGACATTATTTAGATTTCTTAAATGATTTAAATGAGTTATTTGATGATGAAAAAGCAGTATATAAAACTATTGGCAGAGATTTTATCAATTTAATAGAAACGACAGATATGCAAAAAGTATATAAAATGCCGATATTATATGCTTTTTATAATCAAGGAAATATAAAATCAGCGATAACAGATGAAGATGTTTTATCTACATGGAAAGAGTTTTTCAGTAAAAATAAAAACTGGAAAGATTTTGCAAGTGATATGACTTATGATAAATACTTAAAGATAACAGATAAACAACATCTAGCAAAAGCAAAATCCATGCCGATAAAATATCTAAAAGCTTCAGGGAAAGGCTTCTTTGTAGAAAAAGAAGGTTTTGCATTAGCTTTAAATGAAAATCTAAATGATATTATAAAAAATAAAGTTTTTGTAGATAATATGAGAGATGTTTTAGAGTATAGAACAATAGAGTATTATAGAAGAAGATATAATACTAGAATGAATTTTCTGTTATAGTTATACAAGAAAATATAACATTCATGTAGATAAAAATAGTTATATTCAATAAAACAACATATATGTATATATTTATATAATAACACTTGACTGTATGATTGAAGTAATATATACTATAACAATGGAGGTAAAGTTATGGAAAGAGCAATATTAAAGAGTATATCAGCTGAAAATTTTGCTTCATTTGCGGAGAAAATAGTATTTTCATGTATAGCTGATGAAAGTAAAAAAGAACATAAGATGAATACTTTTAAAATAGGAGATAATATAATAAATAAAGTTTCCTATATATATGGTGCAAATGGTTCTGGAAAAACATTTTTTTGCAAAGTTTTTAGAGAAATACAACGAATGGTAGTTTTATCACCATTATTTATGATGAAAAAGTTACCTATAAAAGATTTATTTCCAAGTGAAGATTTGTTAAAACCAATGCCTAAATTTGCATTTGATATTGCTTATAAAGATTTACCTACAACATTAGGCATTGATATAATTATTGATGAAATTACGTATCATTATGAGTTTTCAGTTTTTAATCAAATGGTTGTTTATGAGTTATTAACGAAGAAATATCGTAGGACTGAAAAAATTTTAGAAAGAACATCACCATCTTTTGAAGATATAATTTTAAAATCGGAACTTAAGTCTTTTGAAGATAATAAACATGTTGTAAAAAAAGAAGCATTGTGTTTAGCAATGGCTGCTATGTTAAATAATGACTTAGCAGATACAATAGTAAATGCTATAAAAGAAATTAATGTAGTAAATATGACATATCCCCGATTAGATCCTACTGAAATAGAAGCATTTTCGGAGGAACGCATAAAAAAATACGTAAAAGTATTAAAAAAAGCAGATCCAACTATTCGAGAAATGCATATAAATTATAAAGAAGAAGAGGTGGCAAGACAAAAAATAGAATCTGATGACTTTGAAAATAGAGAAATCATACAGAAAAAGACAACAGTAGGAGTAAAAACAGAACATGCATTATATGATCATGGGTTAGAAATTAAATCAGGAACAGATCAGATTGAATTTTTCAAAGATGAATCGTTAGGAACAATAAAGTTATTTACAGCATTACCATATCTTTTTGATATTTTAGAAAAAGGTGGGGTATTAGTCTTAGATGAAATAGAAAATGGATTGCATTTATCGTTGGTAAAAGAAATAATTTCTTTGTTTATAAATGAGAAAACTAATCCACATAATGCTCAATTAATATGTACAACACATCAACCTTTGTTAGTTAGTAATGACGTAAAAAAAGATCAAGTATGGGTTATTAGTAAAGATAAATTTGGAAAAAGTTTTTTAAAACGGCTAAGTGATAAGAATTTTTCAAGAGCAAAAGTAAATCTTACTAATAAAATTTTAGAAGGTGCCTTAGGTTGTAATCCTGAAAAATTTTTTTAAAATATACTAATTAAAACATACTAAATAGAAAAAAAACACTGAGTTTTTGTACTCAGTGTTATGAAAAGAAAAAATAAATTCGCTAAATAATATTCTACCACAAAGTAGTAGAAAATAAAATAAAAAATCTTTTCATCAGATTTGTATATATTTTTAGATATACAATATAAAAATATATATAATCTGTTCTTCTTTTTAGTATGTATATTTACTGAAAGGATGAATACTATATGTATTTAAATAATTATATTAAATTAAATTGTAAAGGTCATGAAAATTTTGAGTTTGTAGATGTTAATTTAAATACTGATAATTGTATTTTTATTGATCCCGCTTTAATTGAAAGAGCAGATGATGAATGGTGTATTAATGCAAATAAATATATACAGAGCTTTTTTGATTGTTTATTTGTAGCATTAAAAAATGATCATATTAATGATTTATTTGATCATGTTCATGAACAAAATGCAACTAAACTAGGATATGGAAATGGTAACAATGGAAAAGGTAAAACAGCAAATGGTTTGGAAGTATCTCTTAAAGAATTAAAGACATTAGTACATGAAATACCAACTATTAGTAAAGGTGAAGACGTTTGTATTTTTATAAAAAATTTTGCAAAAGACGGAATGTCAGATCTTCTTACAAATATTTTGCATGAACAATTAAATGAGTTTACAGCTCAACAAATGGAGAAATTTGGTATTGTTTCTAGTGGAGAGAAGACATTTTGGACTTGGAATATTATAAATAGTAAATGGCATCAAATAACAAGAAAAAGTTGGTTTTATGAAGGAAAAGAATTATTGATGGTTCCAAAATGGATTGTTAGAAAAAATTATCTTTTTAATGTTGATCGATATTTATATACAGTTATAGCTGAAAGAATAAAAATAGATAATGATTGGCAAAATATGACAAAAGAAGATGTTATAAAAAATATGTCTAAAAACAATGATGATAAGTATTGGAGATATGCAACAGCAATAGAATATAGTAAAAAATATCCAGAGGTTTTAGAAGAATATCATAAAAAAATTCCAATGTCATATAATCGTAAAAAAAATTTAATGACTGACAAAGATTTAGATTTAATAATTTATGGTGATAATTTACAGTAAAGTATATTAGAAATAAAAAGGATAGACATTAAGTATGTTTATCCTTTTTGTTATATTTAAGTATTTTATAAGCATATGAATTTTGATAAAAATTATGCTTGTATGGCAGTATCCTATATAGTCTTATAAAATTTATTAAAATCAATGATTTTATGAAATAGAAAACAATTATTATTCATAGATTATTAGAGTCGTGAAATGATGAAGATTTTTTTATAGAAAGATTGGTGATTTATAATGATAAATAGAAAAATTATTGAAGCTGAGATTGAACAATTACTTGGGAAAAGTGCTTGGACACATAAAATTCAAGAAAAACAAGCAGATATTTATCATAGTTATAGAATATGGATAGAGTGTATTAGAATTATCGTTTCAGCATGTACAGCATCTGGAATATTAATTATTTTATTTGATGAACAGACATTTATATTTAAGTTAATCACTGCTATTATAGCGTTAATAAATACAGGAATAAATTTGTATTTTAAAAATTTTAATTTTCAATCCTTGGAGAGAATACATAAAGAAAATGCTGTAAAATGGCTTGGGTTGAGAGAAGATTATATAGCGTTAATTTCTGAAATGCGGGCGGGTGTTTTATCAGATGAAGAAGTCATAGATCGAAAAAGAATATTATTAGAGCGATATAAATTGATTTCAAAAGAGACACCAATAACTACAAATGGAGCTTATAAACGTGCAAAGAAAGCTTTAAATATAAATATGGATGATATTATTTCTCAGGATGAAATAGATAAGTTTCTTCCAGAAGAACTTAGAAAGGAAAGTAAATAATGACATTAGTGAATGACTTTGAGAGTTTTATAAAAAAAATTGCTCTAGATAAATTAGAAGCAATGAAAACAACAACAAAAGAAATAGCAAAAAAGCTAAATAAAATTTATTATGATTTAGATGATAATACATCGGAACATATGTATATAGTTGGTTCTGTTGGCAGAGGAACTAGTATAAAGGGTGCAAGTGATTTAGATTTATTGTTTGATTTACCAAGTGATATTTATAAGAAATATGATAACTATGGAGAAAATTCTAATGGACAATCTGTATTACTTCAGGAAGTGAAGAATGTATTATTAGAAAGATATCCTAAAACTAAAATAAGTGGTGATGGTCAGGTTGTTGTAATTGAATTCACAAATTATACTGTTGAATTAGTTCCAGGATTTAAACAGAATGATGGTAGTTTTAAATATCCAGATACTCATGATAAAGGTTCATGGAAAATAACTAATCCAATGCCAGAAATTAAAGAAAGTAGGAAGATGGCGGAAGATACAAATAATAATTTTGTTTATATTTGTAATATGGTAAGAAGTTGGAAAAATCATATTGGATTTAAATTAGGAGGGCTTTTAATTGATACATTGGTTTATAAATTTTTAAATGAAAATAATAAGTATAAAACAATTAATTATGATAAATATTTTGATATGATAAAATGTTTATTTGCATATTTAAAAGATTTAAATAAAGAACAATCTTATTGGTATGCATTGGGTAGCAATCAAAAGGTATATAATTGTGATAATGGTAAATTTATTACAAATGCTAGGAAGGCTTATGATAAAATTTCTTCTTATGAAGGAACAGAAAGTGATGTAAATAATAAATTAAGAGAAATATTTGGCAATGATTTTTCAGAGTCAATACCTGTTGTTGAAAATCAATCTGAACTAAATGTATATCGAACAGAACAATTTATTGAAAAAATGTTTCCAGTAGATATTAGATATAATCTTAATATTGATTGTGAAGTGACACAAAAGGGATTTAGATCATATTGTCTTAGATATATGTTAGCTAATAATATTAAATTAATGAAAAATAAATCTTTGAAATTTGAAATTAAAGGTTGTGATATCCCTGGTGGGGTAAAAACTTGCGATATTTATTGGAAAGTAAGAAATGTAGGGGCAGAAGCAATTAGATTAGATCGAATTAGAGGACAAGTTATAAAAACAAATTCTAAAATACATAGAGAGCATACTTCATTTCAAGGAGCTCATTATGTAGAATGTTATCTTGTAAAAAATGGAGTTTGTATTGCAAAGGATCGAATTGAAGTTCCGATAAATTAGCATATTATATATGGAATTTTATTAATAGTTTATTTAGCAAGGAAAATGAGAGTATATATAGCAATGGATGTTTAAACATTAGATGGGTTTGTAAAAAATATGGAGAAGTTTATAAAACTTATTGATTTGAGTGGCAATGAAGAAATTCGTTGTTGAGAATGGAAATTAATGATTTTTATATAACATAGATAAAGCTTAAGTTTAAAGAATGTTGGCACACTATAAAAGCAAAGAATATCAGGCTGAAAATATATTAAGTTATTATATCATTATGAATTTGCATAGATTTACGAAAAAATAGTATAAGTTTGAAGTAAATTATAATATTTGAAAAAAGTATTAAAAAATTAGTAGTATTAAAGTTTGAAGATTTATGAAAGGACATAAAAGTTGTGATAAAAATTATGTTTGTATGTCATGGTAATATTTGTCGTTCAACTATGGCTGAATTTGTGATGAAGGATTTAGTGCGAAAAGCGGGTTTAGCTGATAAATTTATAATCAATTCTTCAGCTACAAGTCGTGAAGAAATCGGCTGTGATACTCACTATGGCACAAAAGCAAAACTTCGTGAGATGAATATTCCATTTAGCAAGCGAAAAGCTGTGCAGATAACAAAACAAGATTATGATATGTATGATTATATTATCGTGATGGATAATAATAATTTACGCAATCTAAGCTATATTATCGGTGAAGATACAGAGCATAAAGTATATAAAATGATGTCTTTTGTCGGTGAAAATCGTGATGTAAAAGACCCATGGTATACAGATAATTTCGATGAAACATATGCAGATATAGATAAAGCTTGTAGGGCGTTGCTTGCTAAATTAATAAAAGAATATAGTTTGGCATAAAAAAATAGGAATGATATTTTTGTATCATTCCTATTTTTAAGTTAAAGCTTATTTTTTAGCGATTACTTCTATTTCAATCAAGGCACCTTTTGGTAATTTACTTACTTCTACACAGGAGCGAGCAGGATATGGTTGTGTAAAGTAAGTGGCATAGATTTCATTTACTTTAGCAAAATCATCAATATTTGTGATGAATACAGTTGTTTTGATTACATTTTCCCATTTTGCGCCAGAAGCGTTGATTACTGCTTGAGCATTTTTTAAAGCTTGATGAGCTTGAGCTTCGATACCTTCAGCCATTTCGCCAGTAGCAGGGTCTAAAGCGATTTGACCAGAAGCGAAAACAAGGTTGTCGATTTCGATAGCTTGGGAATAAGGTCCTACAGCACCAGGTGCATTAGTTGTTTTAATTACTTTCATAAAACTCACCTCAATAGATTTTAGTAAATGTAAATATGTATACTTAGATACAATTAATATTTTATCATTAAATGGATTGTTTGCCTATGAAATAATTTTTTAGATAATTCAAGGTTAGAAATATATCTTTATAGTAAAATTTGATATAATTAGAGTTATGTTTAAGGAAAGTGAGGTATTTTATCGTAGGTCTTTAGGCTAAGAAGATTATGGATAAAAATAGTGGACAAAATAAAAAGATAGTAAAAAAAGTAAATAAAGTGCAAATGCATATAATTTATTTATTCATAGGATTGCTCATTTTTATTATTGGCGTTATGGCTAGATATGCTTGGGTGCAAATAGTTCGTGGAGATGAAATGTTATCTCGTTTAGAATCGCAAGTTCAAGAGTCATCTGTGCTTCATGTGCCTCGTGGTACTATCTATGATGCGGAAATGAAAGAGCTAGCGATAAGTACAATGGTTAGCTCTTTATATATTGACCCTAATCATGTAGAAGATCCAGAACAGACGGCAAGAGATGTAGCTCCTTTGATTGGACTTACCGAAAAGGATATTTTAGATGATATCGCTCAAGGTGGTGGTTTCGTCTGGGTGAAAAGACAGATGGAACCGGAAGAAACGAAGGCTTTGAAAAATTTAATGAAGGAAAAGCCTGAATATGTAGCTTGTCTTGGTTTTATTCAAGAAAGTAAAAGATATTATCCAAATGATATGTTAGCTGCCAATGTAATCGGCTTTGTGGGTACTGATGATAAAGGTTTAGATGGTATTGAGCAACAATTTGATGGCATGATAAAAGGTGAAGAACAAACTTCTTCTATTTTTACAGATGCTTTGGCTAGACCGATTATGGACTCTGTATTTTTGAAGAATTCACCTGTAGATGCTAATTGTAAAAATATCCAGTTGACTATCAATGCACAGTATCAATTTATCATTGAGAAAGCTTTGGATAAGGCGATGATGGATCATGGTGCTGAATCAGTAACAGCTATAGTGATGAACCCTAAAAATGGCGATATCTTGGCCATGGCATCTCGACCATCATATGACCCAAATAATTTCCATAAATACGATCCTAATGTTTGGAAAAATAGAGCTGTATCAGATATCTATGAACCAGGCTCTACATTTAAATCTATTGTAGCAGCTGCTGGTTTTCAGGAAAAATTAGTATCACCAACAGATATTTTTGTTGATCCAGGAACTATTGAAGTTTCAGGTAGAACTATTCAAAACTGGAGTGGCGATAGCTTTGGTACAGTTACATTTCTTGATGTTGTAAAAAATTCTATCAATACAGGTTTTGCTCAATTAGGTTTGGAATTAGGTGGCGAGCGCTTGATGAATTATGCTCGTAAATTTGGTTTTGGCGAACGTACAGGTATTGAGCTTCCGGGCGAAGAATCTGGGATTTTATTCAATCCAAAAGATATGGTTGCTTCTGACGTAGCGACTTCTTCTATTGGGCAAAGTATCGCGGTAACACCACTTCAGATGATCACTGCTATGTCTGCTATAGCAAATGATGGTGTATTGTTAAAACCTCATATTGTGAAGGCTATTTATAATGCTGATGGCACAGTATATCAGCAAATGGAACGCGAAGAAGTTCGCCGTTGTATTGATTCTGATGTGGATAAGACTTTGAAATCTGTATTAGAACAAGTAGTTTCCACAGGTGGTGGTTCTAAAGCAAGTATTGAAGGTTATCATATTGCTGGTAAAACAGGTACAGCACAAAAAATCGATATGGTAAATGGCGGATATTTGCCAGGACATTATATCGCTTCATTTTGTGGGTTTGGACCAGTGGAAGATCCTCAATTCACAGTGCTTGTAATCATCAATGATCCAGCTGGTGGCGAATATTATGGCGGTCAAGTAGCAGCACCAATAGCACATGACATATTTTTACAATTGTTTAGATATGCTAATGTAAAACCAATAAATGGCAATCAAAGTTTATTAGATGATATCAAGGGAACAGAAGCTAAAAACTAATAAATATTGATGGATTTTGAAATATATATCCATAGAAAATGAAATAATTATGTGGTAAACTTTTAATTTAATGGATTATGTTGTAAAATTAAGATTACTACATATTTAGTTACAAAAAAAGGTAGGTTAAAATAATGCTCGATATAAAATTTGTCAGAGATAACCCTGAATTAGTATTACAGAATTTAAAAAACAGAAATAATCCAATGAATCTTGACCGTTTCATGGAACTTGAAAAACAACGTCGTGAAATCATTGCTGAAACAGAAAATTTAAAAAGCCAGAAAAATGCTGTTTCTAAAAAAATCAGCGAAATGAAAAAGAATAAAGAAAATGCTGATGCTGTGATTTTAGAAATGCGTCAAGTTGGTGAAAAAATTAGCCAATTAGATAAACAGCTTCGTGAAGTTCAAGATGAATTACATGATATTTTACTTCGCATTCCAAATATGTGCCATGAATCTGTACCAGTAGGTAAAGATGATAGCGATAATCCAGAAGTTCGCCGTTGGGGTACTCCTCGTGAATTCGATTTTGAGCCAAAAGCTCATTGGGATATCGGTGCAGACCTTGATATTTTAGATCCTGAAAGAGCTGCAAAAGTTACAGGTACACGTTTTACTTTTTATAAAGGTTTAGGCGCAAGACTTGAACGTGCTTTGATTAACTTCATGATGGATTTACATGTAGATAAACAAGGTTATACAGAAATGCTTGCACCATTTATCGCTAATAAAGACAGCATGACTGGTACAGGTCAGTTGCCTAAGTTCTCTGAAGATATGTTCAAACTTGAAGGCTTAGATTATTATCTCGTACCAACAGGTGAAGTTCCAGCTACTAACTTCCATAGAGATGAAATCTTAGATGGCGATAAATTACCAGAATACTACAGCGTTTATACTGCTTGCTTTAGAGCAGAAGCAGGTAGTGCTGGTCGCGATACTCGTGGTCTTATTCGTCAACATCAGTTCAACAAAGTTGAAATGATTAAATTCGTTAAACCTGAAACATCTTATGATGAATTAGAAAAAATGGTTAATAATGCAGAAGAAGTTTTACAGCTCTTAGAAATTCCTTATCATGTAGTAAAACTTTGTACAGGTGATATTGGTTTCACAGCTGCTATGACTTACGATATCGAAGTATGGCTTCCAAGCTATAATACTTATCGTGAAATTTCTTCTTGCTCTAATGTTTGCGATTATCAGGCTCGTCGTGCAAATATCAAATTCCGTCGCAGTGCAGGTGCAAAACCTGAATTTGTACACACATTGAACGGTTCTGGTCTTGCAGTAGGACGTACTGTTGCTGCTGTATTAGAAAACTATCAGCAAGCAGATGGTTCTGTAGTAATTCCAAAAGTGCTTCGTCCATACATGGGTGGCATTGAAGTAATTAAAAAACCAGAATAATTTTAGTGCTAAAATAATAAGATAAATAAAAGCTCATCAATTTTGATGAGCTTTTGTCATATTAAATATAAGAGGTGATAAAATGAAAAAATTAAAAGTATTTTTAGCAGTAGGTTTATTATGTTGTGGCTTATCTATGTCTATGGCAGAGGCAAAAACTATGACTTTAGATAAGACGAAAGTATTAGTTCCTCAAGGTTTTAGCGTGGCAAATGATGATTTGAAATTCAAAAAAGGTACAGTAGTGGAATTAAATGAGAATAATGAAGTGATAACAGGTGTATTAAATCGTGATATTGCACTTCGTCCTACTGGTTGGAGAAATGTAATCAATGATTATTATGAGGAAAGTAATAATAGCATTTTCTATCCTCGTATTTTCCATCCGTTTACAAGTGTTTCTATTCCTTTCCCAACTTATGCTCATATACGCTATAAAGGCAATAAGCCTGTAACTTTTGCTACCGATGGTACTGTATTATCTGGTACTATTGATGAAGAAGTAACTGTAAGTGTAAATAAAGATAAATATGGTCTGATTACATTTGAAGACCAATATGAATTAGGTTTTTATCCTGATGGTTCAGTGAAAAATGGTCGCTTGAGAGATGACGCTTTTTTAAGACCATATGGTTTTAAAACAGGTTTAGCTGGCGATGAAATGGCTGGATTTGTAGAATTTGCAGGTGGTAAAGATATAAGCTTTTCTAAAGAAGGATATGTAACTTCTGGAGTATTGAAAAAAGCTATTTCTTGGCAACAACCAGATGGTACAATGGTAACTTTGCCAGCTAAAACAATGATTTCTTTTATCAACGGGCAAGCTAGATATTGATTAAAATTTTATAAATAAAATACAAAAAAGCACCTTAAGCTCACAAATTTAAGCCTAAGGTGCTTTATTTAGTTATCTTTAGGAATGATTAAAATAATTGTTGTTCCTTTATTTAATTTGCTAGATAATCTGATTTCAATATCATGGGCATCAGCTATCCATTTGGCAATGGAAAGACCAAGACCTGTACCACCGACGCCGTTTCTCGTTCTAGCACTATCTACGCGATAAAAGCGCTCAAAGATTTTATCTTGTTTATCTTTAGCGATACCGATACCAGTATCTGAGATTTTTACAATCATATGTTTGACTTTATTTTCTGAGGAAATGGTGATTTTTCCGCCATCTGGCGTGTATTTTATACTATTATCTAAAAAGATACGAAGCATTTGACGCATCACTAATTCATCAGCAAAGATATATCCATCATCATTATGAGTGCAAGTGATAGTATGTTGAGGTGCGATTAATTGCGTATCTTTGGCAATATCGGCAATTAAAGGTTTTAAATTCAATGACTCTTTATGCAATACTTGACGTTTTTGGTCTGCTCTAGCCAAGAATAAGAGCTTTTCAATTAAACGTTGCATATTGATGGCTTCAGAATGAATAGCTGTGATACATTCATCAGCAGTTTGAGGGTCATCTTTACCCCAACGAGCGAGCATATCTGAATAACCGCAAATTACAGTGGCAGGAGTGCGAAGCTCATGGGAGGCGTCAGATACGAATTGACGCTGTTGCTCAAAACCTTTTTGTAAGCGCTCTAGCATCAAATTAAAGGTATTAGAAAGTTCTTCTAATTCATCTCTAGTTGGTTGTACTTTGATGCGTTGATTTAAATCTTGGATTTCAATATTTTTTACAGTCGTGGTAATATCTCTTAATGGTTTTAATAATCTTCTACTGAGGAGAAAACCGCAGATAATGGAGATTATTACCCCTGCAATACCAGCATAAAAAATAGTTTCGGATAATTCTTCTAAAAATACTTTTTCTGCTGTAATCGTTCGCAAGAAATGAAGTGTATACGTTTCATCGTTTTTGACAATAGTTCTTTGCATATAGAAAATCCAAAAATGTTTGAAATTGACAAATTTTAAATCATCAGGCAGGAATGCATTGCGAATGTAGTCTTCAATTTGAGGATGTTCTTCTTGTCTAGCAAGTGAGTCCTGAACATGATTGATAGATATATACATTGGCAAACTATCATAAACTATATTATTATTGCTATCTGTTACACGCATG
>ENA-UPSY01000129-UPSY01000129.1-human-gut-metagenome-genome-assembly--contig:-NODE-129-length-86688-cov-36.344102_pt1 | contig 86688 bp, 75 predicted proteins | sample MGYA00250044_ERZ773365 | MGnify/ENA primary metagenome ERZ773365 (study PRJEB29103, sample SAMN06111932) | human gut metagenome | biome: human gut; feature: ankylosing spondylitis patient; material... | reverse complement strand
ATATGACGGAAAATCTGCAAGCAGATTGCGTGCAAAGCCGTCAGGCGGGCTTTATGCAGTGTTTCCTAAAGGCAACATCGCATCAAGACAACCAGCTGAAACGAATCTCAAAGGAAGGCGGCGGTGAAGATGGAAAACTGCATCGAGATACAACATTTACAAAAAAGCTTCGGAACTGTGCACGCGGTGAACGACTTGTCCCTGCAAGTGAAACAGGGGGAATTGTTTGCGTTTCTGGGCATCAACGGGGCAGGAAAAAGCACGACCATTTCCATGCTGTGCGGACAGCTGCGGCAAGATGCCGGCAGCGTGCGGATTCAGGGAAAGGATACACTGGAGGACATGCCGCAGATCAGGCAGAGCCTTGGCGTGGTGTTCCAGCATTCCGTGCTGGATAAACAGCTTTCGGTGCTGGACAACCTGAAAATCCGTGCGGCACTCTACGGCATTACCGGCAGGGCATTTCAGAAACGTCTGATAGAATTGGACGAACTGCTGGAGCTGAAGCTTCTGCTGAAACGAAGCGTGGGGAAGCTCTCCGGCGGACAGCGGCGGCGAATCGACATTGCACGGGCGATTTTTCACCAGCCGCAGCTGCTGATTCTGGACGAACCCACCACAGGGCTGGATCCTCAAACTAGAAAATCTGTCTGGCGGGTGATCGGGGAACTGCGAAAGAAAAAGCACATGACGGTATTTCTCACCACCCACTACATGGAGGAGGCTGCCGATGCAGACCATGTGGTCATTCTGGACGAGGGCAGAATTCTGGCAGAGGGAACGCCGCTGGAACTGAAAAATCGCTACACCGGCGATACGATTACACTGTATCACGCAGAGGAATCCGCGGTGGCAGCACTGGGACTGCCTTATGAAAAAGTCGGGACAGCATTGCAAATTGCCGTGCCGGATACCCGCACAGCCACACAGCTGATTTTGCAGCAGCCGGAATTGTTCACGGATTACGAAATCATCAAGGGCAGAATGGACGATGTCTTTCTTGCTGTGACAGGAAAAAATATGGGAGGTGCCGGCAATGTGGAAAGCCATGTTTCTGCGTAATGTGAAGCTGTACTTTAAAGACAAGGCGATGTTTTTCACCTCGCTGATTACGCCGGCGATTTTGCTGGTGCTGTATGTGACGTTTCTGGGGAATGTCTATCGGGACAACTTTTCTGCGGGATTTCCGGAAGGCTTTTCTCTTTCCAGGCAGGTGATCGACGGGGCGGTAGGGGCACAGCTGCTGTCATCGATTCTGGCAGTGTGCTGCGTGACAGTGCCGTTCTGTTCCAATATGCTGATGGTGCAGGACAAGATCACCGGTGCACGGAAAGACCTGCTGATCGCTCCGCTGAAACCGGCAGTGCTGCCAGTCAGCTATTTTCTGGCAACGGTAGCATCTTCTCTGATCGTCTGCCTTGCGGCGTTCGGGCTGTGTCTGGGCTACGTCCATGCGGTGGGCTGGTTCTATACGTGGGGCGACGTGCTGCGGCTTACCGGCGATGTGGTGCTTCTGGTGCTGTTCGGAACGGCACTTTCCTCACTGATTCACTTTTTCCTGAGCACACAGGGGCAGATCTCGGCGGTGGGTACTATTGTCAGTGCCGGCTACGGTTTCATTTGCGGGGCATACATGCCGATCTCCGGCTTTGGAACCGGTCTGCAAAAGGTGCTTTCCTTTTTGCCAAGCACCTATGCCACTGCATTGATGCGAAATCACGCCATGGGCGGCGTGTTACAGCAGATGCAGAGCGAGGGCGTACCGGAAGAAGTGGTTCGCGGCATACAAAAAGCACTGGACTGTGATCCTGAATTTGCGGGAAAAACAGTTGCAATTCCGGAAATGTACTTGCTTCTGTGCCTGACAATTCTGCTGTTGCTGGGGTGCTACATTTTGGTACACGGGATTGCGGAAAGGAAACAAAGACTGCCATGAGAGTTGTCATTGAAAAGCCGCCGGAGGGCGGAGAAGAAGAACTGATCGTTCGCGTCAATCAGCTTTCAGAACGTGTGCTGGAACTGCTGCGTGTGATACAGGTGGAGGACGAGAAACTGATGTGCTATCACGAGGACGGGAGCCTGAGTGTGCTCTGTCCGTCATCGGTGTTTTATTTTGAGTCTGTGGACAATCGTGTGTATGCGTATGAAAAAGCGGAGGTGTCGGAATTGAAGCAGAAACTTTACGAACTGGAACAGCGGTTTGCCGGAACGGATTTTATCCGCATTTCCAAGTCGATGATTCTGAATCTGGCAAAGGTGGAACGGTTTGCTCCGTCGTTCAGCGGTCGTTTTGAGGCGATCCTGCAAAACGGGGAGAAAGTCGTGATCTCCCGTCAGTATGTTCCCGCTGTGAAAAAGCGGCTGGGGTTGTGAGGTGTGGCGATGAAGAATAGATTCAAACGGTTTCTCTCCATTACAACGGTATCTGCGACAGGTACTTTGATCGCCTGCATTGTCTGGTACGGTGTCTACTGTCTGTCGGGACATCAGGAGATTCTGCACTTTTGGATTCCCTATATGGTGCTGCCGGAAATTTTGTCCATTGGCGTGCTGGCAGGTGCTGTTACAGAATTGGTGCTGCCGCCGAAAGATATGGAGAAGTGGGAAGGCATGCTGCGGCTGGTAGTACATTATGTGCTGATTACCCTGGGGGTGCTGGTATGCGGGTGGCTGTACGGCTGGTACGAACTTTCTGTTGTCGGAGTTCTGGCAATGTGCCTGACGAGTGCGGCAGTGTATTTCTTCACATCGGCGTTGAATTATCAGATCTATAAAAAAACTGCCGAACAGATGAATGAAAAACTGAAAGAACATCATAAGAAAACTGCCGGTTCGCCGGTAGTTTTTCCCAAGGATGGAATCGATCATGAGGAAAAAGCGTAACACGATTTGGATTGCGGCAATGCTGACAGCAGCAGTGCTGACCGGCTTTTCTGGCTGTACAGAAGGGGAGATCCCGTCGCTGTCTTCTTCGGACACTGCCGAAACCACAACTGCATCACCGGAAGAATCCGCCGCAGAGAGCAGCACCGAGGAAACAGCAGAAACTTCTGCCGCAGAAACGGAAGCCGCAACGGAAACTGCGGAAACCATTCCGGCACCGGACGAAACCACAGAGCCAGCAGCGGAAACTACTTCGGCGGAAACGACAACGGCTCCCGAAGCCGGTGCAGACACTTCGGAATATGCGGCTACGGCAAAGACACTGTTCGGGGCGTTGAACTACATCGACCAGATCGGCAGCGGCAACCTGCCGAAAGATGAAACCGATACCATACAGACGACAAAGTCCGGCGTGACCTATGAAAGAGTGACAAAAACGCAGTTCAGCAGCACCGCCGACCTGAAAGCCTACATGACAGCTTCTCTGACACAGAAGATGATCGACAGCCGCTATGCTGCCATTCTCGGCACAGACCAGCCGCTGTACATCGATGCCAACGGCGGGCTTTACGGCAAACAATATGCCACCAGCGGCGGTTTCACCTGGATCGATCCGGAACAGGTGACCATTTCCAGTGCTACAGACAGTTCGTTTACCGCTTCGATGCAGTACGACAATTTCGGTGCGGCGGATACGCTGACGGTACAAATTGTGCTGGACAACGGTCTGTGGAAGATCGATTCGATGCAGTGACAACGTGGTATTATAAAGGCAGCATTGCAGAGTTGGTTGCAATGCTGCTTTTTTGTATTTGTAGACAAAATGTAAATTCCGGCACAGCGCTATTGACTTGGAGCCAACTCCAAGTGTTATAATACAATTGCAGGAGGTGAGAACCCTTGACCATTAAGGAAGTTAGCGAAAAGTATCATATCACGCAGGATACGCTGCGGTATTATGAGCGGGTGGGCATGATCCCCAAAGTCACCCGAACCCCCAGCGGTATCCGGAACTACCAGCCGGAAGATCTGGGCTGGGTGGAGCTTGCCCTCTGTATGCGAAATGCCGGACTGCCGGTGGAAGTCATGATCGAGTATGTGAAGCTGTGCCAGCAGGGCGATGACACCATTCCGGCACGGTTACAGCTGCTGCTGGATCAGCGGGAAACACTGCTGGAACAGCGGGAGCAGATCGACACGACACTGGAACGGCTGAACTACAAGATCAGCCGCTATGAGGAAGCTGTCCGGACAGGCGTACTCACATGGGATAAACAGGAATGCAAAGGAAACGCAGTGTTTCCCAAGAATCACGAACAGGAGGAATCATAATGTATCTGGAAAAAATCAATGCACCGGAAGATGTAAAAAAACTGAACATAGACGAAATGCATGCACTGGCAGCAGAAATGCGGAAGGCTCTGCTGTTTCGTCTGAGCAAGCACGGCGGTCACTTCGGACCGAATTTCGGCATGGTGGAAGCGGCCATTGCCATGCATTATGTATTCGATTCCCCGAAGGATCAAATCGTCTACGACGTTTCTCATCAGAGCTATCCGCACAAGATGCTGACCGGCAGAAAAGATGCCTATCTGTATGAAGAACACTTTGACGACGTTTCCGGCTATACCAATCCGGAGGAGAGCGAACACGATTTTTTTAACGTGGGGCATACGTCCACTTCGATCAGCCTTGCCAGCGGTCTGGCAAAGGCACGGGATCTGAACGGCGGAACCGGCAATGTCATTGCGGTGATCGGTGACGGCTCCCTCAGCGGCGGCGAGGCACTGGAAGGTCTGGACTTTGCCGGCGAAATGGACACCAACTTTATTATTGTTGTCAATGACAATGATATGTCCATTGCGGAAAATCACGGCGGCTTGTACCGGAATCTGAAGCTGCTGCGGGATACTGACGGCAAGGCAGAGTGTAATCTGTTCCGTGCCATGGGTCTGGACTATGTGTTTGTGAAAGACGGCAACGATATTTCGTCCCTGATCGCTGCATTCCGGCAGGTCAAGGACAGCACCAAGCCGGTGGCTGTGCACATCGTTACCCAAAAGGGCAAGGGCTATGAACTGGCAGAGCAGCACAAGGAGCAGTGGCACTGGTGCATGCCGTTTGATCCGGCAACCGGAAAACCCGCCGGTTCCTTTGACGGTGACGGCGATTACGGCACATTTACGGCAAACTATTTGCAGGAAAAAATGGCAGCAGATCCCAGCGTCTGTGCGATCACTTCCGCAACGCCGGCGGTGTTCGGATTCACGCCGGAGATTCGGAAAAAGGCTGGCAAGCAGTTTGTTGACGTGGGTATTGCAGAGGAGCAGGCTGCGGCAATGGCTTCCGGTATTGCGAAAAACGGCGGCAAGCCGTTCTGGGGCGTGTACAGTTCCTTCCTCCAGCGTACCTACGACCAGCTGTCGCAGGACATCTGCATCAACAAGAATGCTGTTACCATTGCGGTTTTCGCCGCTTCTGTTTTTGGCATGAATGATGTGACGCATCTGGGCATCTACGACATTCCCATGATTTCCAATATCCCCAATCTGGTATATCTGGCACCGGTCACTGTAGAGGAATACCGTGCAATGCTGGACTGGGCACTGGATCAGACGGAACACCCTGTGGCAATCCGTGTGCCGGCACAGTATGTTTCCGACGGCAAGGCTGTGACCAAGGATTTCAGTCAGCTGAACCGGTACGAGGTGACACAGCAGGGCAGCGATGTGGCAATTCTGGCACTGGGCTCGTTCTATTCGCTGGGCGTTGCTGCTGCGGAAAAGATTCAGGAAAAGACCGGCATCACGCCGACAGTCATCAATCCGTATTTTATCACCGGACAGGACACCGAACTGCTGGAACAGCTGAAATCCAGTCACAAGGCAGTCATTACGCTGGAGGACGGCGTGCTGGACGGCGGCTTCGGTGAAAAGATTGCACGGTTCTACGGCGACTCCGCAGTAAAGACCAGGTGCTATGGTCTGAAAAAGGAATTTCTGGATCGCTATGATGCACAGGAAGTCCTGCGGGAAAACCGCCTGACCGCAGAGCAGATCGCAGAAGACGTGGCAAAGATGCTGTGATCGGCAAAAACGGAACAGGTGTAAAAGATTTCATAGGCAGACTCTGTGCGGAACGCTCCGGCAGGGTCTGCCTTTTTGCATGTGCAGTAGAAAAATGCTGTTTTCGCCAAGATTCACGCTATATTTACGAAAAATAAACAAAATAAGTGATTTCAAGTGTTGACAAGGGCTTGTTTTTCTGCTATAATAATAAAGCTGAATGCGACACATGAAAAAACATGAAGCGAGTGTGCTGGAATTGGCAGACAGGCACGTTTGAGGGGCGTGTGCTTCGGCGTACGGGTTCAAGTCCCGTCACTCGCACCACTTCCTCAAATCGCAGGAAGCACTATAAATGGACAGGTGGTTGAGCTGGTCTAAGGCGCACGACTGGAACTCGTGTATACGTTAATAGCGTATCGAGGGTTCGAATCCCTCCCTGTCCGCCAGAATGAAAAGCAGTTTCAAGTTTTTGAAACTGCTTTTTTGTTTTCCGGAAATTACAATCTGCCCAAAATTCTACAAAAACTGTGCAAAAAATCTGTTCCCCGCCGTTCTGTGTTCACGAAAAAAATCTTGACACTGCAAAATGAGTTTACTATAATAAATAGGGTATTCTGCAATGGAAAAAAACAGCCGCCCACCGACAAAAACGGGCGGCTGTTGTGTTGGAGCGGCAGAAACAAGGCTTTGAGAAACTACTGTAGAAAGTCTGCTGCATGAAAAAAGAGGAGGAACAAAGTGCATGGGGAGTATTAACAAACAGCACATGACGATTCACTGGAAGCACATTGTCAAGGATGATGACAGCGTGCCTTCGACTGAGGCAACCTTAAAGGAAAAGGCGACGCTGGTGGGCAGAATCGGACAGATGATGCTTTCGGTGGGAACCGGTGCGTGGCGTGTGCGGAATTCGATGAATGAGGTTGCCAGAACGCTGGGCATTTCCTGTACGGCAGATATTGGTCTGCTGTCCATTGAGTTCACTTGCTATGAGGAAAGCGGCACATATACCCATTCGATCGCACTGCCGACTACCGGCGTGAATACGGATAAGCTGAATGCTCTGGAAGCCTTTATGCGGGAATTTCCGGAAATGGCAACGCAGATCTCCGTCAAGCAGATTCATCTGGTGCTGGACGAAATTCAGAAAAAGCCGGCGAATTATAAGGCTTGGAATCTGGGACTGGCAGCCGCAATTGCGTGCTGTGCATTTACCTTTTTGCTGGGCGGCGGTCCTATGGAAATGATCTGTGCCTTTTTTGGTGCAGGCGTGGGAAACTTTGTGCGAAAGCTGATGCTGCAAAAAAAGATTTCCCTGCTGGGGAATGTTGCTGTCAGCGTAGCGGCTTCCTGTGTCACATACGTGCTGACCATTCTGCTGGCACAGACCATTTTCGGCGTGTCGAAAGTGCATCAGGCGGGATATATCTGTGCAATGCTGTTCGTGATCCCCGGATTCCCGCTGATTACCGGCGGTATCGACCTTGCCAAGCTGGATGTTCGTTCCGGTCTGGAGCGGATCACATACGCTCTGCTGATTATCCTCACTGCGACCATGACTGGTTGGGTGACGGCTCTGGTCTGTCGCTTCCAGCCGGCAGACTTTGTGGCTCTGCAAATTGACACCGGCATGATGATTATTTTGCGAATCATCACCAGCTTTTTCGGGGTATACGGCTTCTCTCTGATGTTCAACAGCCCGCGGAAAATGGCAATGACAGCGGGACTGATCGGCATGTTTGCTAACACGCTCCGTCTGGAACTGATCGATCTGGCACATTTCCCGGTAGGCATTGCTGCATTTATCGGAGCATTCTTCACCGGCTGTGTGGCATCGATCGTCAAGAAAAAGATCGGTTATCCGCGAATTTCCCTGACTGTACCGGCAATCGTCATCATGGTTCCGGGCTTGTATATGTACCGTGGTATCTACTATATCGGGCTGAATGAGATCGGCGACGGCTCTCTCTGGCTGACCAAGGCGATTCTGATCGTTATGGCATTGCCGATGGGCTTGGTGGCTGCAAGACTTTGCACCGACAAGAACTTCCGCCACTGTACCTGATAATCTGATAAACTTTTTCAAAAAGGAATCCCTGTCCGCTTGCACAACGGACAGGGATTTTTTTATAGCCTGCTCATATCTTAGGGCAACACTGAATAAAGCCTTTGGACTTGCTGCAAAAATGCCGCATGCCGCCGGAGTTCCTGTTGGGTGTGGATAAATTGACTGCGTTCGTGCAGCCGTAGCTGAATTCCCACCGGCAGGGACAACAGAAACTGTCTGGAAGAACTGCTCTGCCGCAGCAGTGTCTGCAAATTGGAAAATGCCACAAAGATCACCTCATGCACAGTATATGCAGGCATGTCTGGAAATATACCAAGGGCAATACCGCACAAAAAGCGTCTGGCGACTTTGCACGCCATCTGCTTGCAAATTTCCCTTCAGAGCCTGTTTCGTATCTTCTCGCACGCATCTGTCGCACAATCTTTGTGCGGTATTGCCCAAGGGCATCTTGTGTAAAAGCCTTGTGCGGTGCCGCCCTGAAATTTTTGAATGCCTTTTACATGCTTTTTACAACATGCCGCAAAAATTCGTGAAACACTTCAGGAAACACTGCATAAAGCCCGCCTGACGGCTTTGCACGTAATCTGCGTGCAGATTTTTCGTCATATTACCCAGAAATCCCTTGCCATACATACAGTATGCCTGCGGAATTTCTGTGCAATCTGCCGAAAAATCTGACTACGCATCTTACGCACAAGCTTTATTCAGTGTTTCCTTCAGAATGTTTGTGGCTTTCGGGTTAGATGTCTATAATTTTTACATAGTTAGTTCGCTTGAACTATCTGAAATTCATAATACATATGCAATCTTCACAAAAAACCAACTGATTTTTCTTACAAAATATTTCCTTCGAAGTGATTGACAATTGTAAAGTCTAGGTGTATACTAGGTATAGAGTTTGAGAAGCGAAATGTATTTTCAAGCTGAAATTGATCAAAAAGGAGTCTTTACAATGTTGAAATGCTTTAAGAATGAAAAACTGTGGTGTGTTGTCGGCGGTGCTGTTGCAATGGTGATCGGCAAGAAGATCGTCACTGCAAAGAAGACCCGTCAGCTGGCTGTTTCCGGTCTGGCAAAGGGCATGAAGCTGCAGAATGATGCAAAGGCTGCCTTCCAGAATATGAAGGATGAAGCACAGGATATTTGCTGCGATGCCAAGGAACAGGCAGGTATCAACGACACAGACGCATGCGAAGAAGCTGATGCATAATGAAGTTTCAGATTGTTTATGACAAGCCGGGGCGGATTCGGTTCCGCTGCGGTGCGTATGCATTCGACAAGGAACTGGAAACTGCCGTGCAAAAGCAGCTGCTGGAATCTGCCGTTGTCAAAAAGGCAGAAGCCCATGCAGAAAACGGCGGTATTCTGGTATATTATGAAGCAGGAGCACGCCAGAAGGTGATCCGTACAGTTGCGGCACTGGACACCAGACTGCTGGCACCGCTGGGACCGGACACCTGTTCGGAACGGATCGATTCGGACTTTAAGACTGATCTGATAAAGCTGGTGGCAAAGCGGTATCTCCAAAATGCTCTGCTGCCGGCTCCCATTGCAAATGCGGTGATCTTGTTCAAGGGAATCCGCTATGCGTGGCGTGCAGTCAAGACACTGCTGGAGGGACATCTGAATGTAGATGTGCTGGACGGTGCCTCTGTCAGTGCGTGCCTGTTGCAGCGGAATTTCAAGACGGCAGGAACGATCATGTTCATGCTGTCGATCTCGGCACTGTTGGAGGACTACACCAGAGCCAAGACCAAGGCAGCCCTGACGGACAGCCTTGCCGTAAAGACGGACAAGGTGTGGCTGGTGCAGGACGGCACAGAGGTCCTGATTCCCATGGCAGAGCTGCAGGTGGGCGATGTGATCTGTGTCCGCACCGGCAGTGTGATTCCGGTAGACGGCACTGTCACTTCCGGCGAAGCCAACATCAACGAAGCTTCCATGACCGGAGAGCCGCTGAGCGTTCGCAAGGCGAAGGGCTCTACCGTATTTGCCGGAACGGTTGTTGATGAGGGCAGTATTCATGTACAGGTACGTGCTCTTAGCGGCAATACCAAAATCCAGAAGATCATTGAACTGATCGACAATTCCGAAAACCTGAAAGCCGGCGTGCAGAGCCGTGCCGAAAATCTGGCAGACCGCATTGTGCCGTTCAGCTTCCTGGGATTTGGTCTGACACTGCTGCTGACACGGAATATCACCAAGGCAGTGTCGATTCTGATGGTGGATTATTCCTGTGCCATCAAGCTGTCCACGCCGATCTCTGTGATCTCGGCAATTCGGGAAGCCGCAGACCATGATATTACCGTCAAGGGCGGCAAATATCTGGAGGCTTTCGCCGAAGCGGACAGCGTGGTATTTGACAAAACCGGTACACTGACCAATGCCGAACCGGTTCTGGAACGGGCGATCTCGTTCAGTGATTACAGCGAAGACGAGATTCTGCGAATTGCAGCCTGCATCGAGGAGCATTTTCCTCACAGTGTTGCCCGTGCCATTGTGAAGGGTGCGGCAGACCGCGGTCTGAATCATCAGGAAGAACATGCCGAAGTGCAGTATATCGTGGCACACGGCATTGCCACCACGCTCCACGGAAAGCGTGCCATTATCGGCAGCCACCACTTTGTTTCAGAAGATGAACATGTGGAGATCACAGCAGAACAGCAGGCGGCAATTGAAGCACAGTCCGGCGGCTGCTCGGTGGTCTATCTGGCAATTGGCGGGAAACTTTCCGGCGTGTTGTGCATTTCAGATCCGCCCCGTGCAGAAGCCGGGGAAGCAATTGGCCTGCTGAAAAAAGCAGGCATTGAAAATGTTGTGATGCTGACCGGCGACAGCCAGAAGGCGGCAGAGGTGACCGCAGCAAAGCTGGGAATCACCAAGTGTTTTGCACAGGTGCTGCCGGAGGACAAGCACCGCTATGTGGAACAGCTGAAAGCCGACGGGCACCGCGTTATCATGGTGGGCGACGGCATCAACGATGCTCCGGCATTGGCGGCGGCAGATGTTTCTGTTGCCATGAGTGATGCTTCGGACATTGCCAGAGAAGCGGCAGACATCACCCTGCGTGGTGCTGACCTGACGGAACTGGCGACCCTGCGGACATTGAGCGAAAAGCTGATGACCAGAATTCACCGGAACTATCGGTTTATCATCGGATTCAATTCGTCGCTGCTGCTGCTGGGCTTGTTCGGCATTATCGCTCCCACGACTTCGGCGTTCCTGCATAATGCTTCCACCATGGCAATCTGTGCCAGGAGCATGACTCCCATGCTGGAGAAAAAACAAAACAGTGCAACAGAAGAAGATACAGGAAAGGCATAAGCATTATTATGCAAATTCTGTGCGGTTTTGTATTTGTGAAAAACGGTTTGTGTTTGTGAAAACGCAAGCCGTTTTTTGTGCTGTTTTCGGGGAATTCACAGGATTCCCAAAAGTTTATACATAGAATTTTCCTTGATTTTTTCGCTTGGTTATGCTAGACTAATTAGAGTGAACTAACTGCTAATCGAAACAAATCAGGAGGCTGAAACAAGATGAAAAAATGGGAGAATCCCAAGAAAATTCTGCCGGTTCTGGGCTTTTTGCCTACAGCGGTTCTGGCGGTATGTATTGCGGTTTCGCTGGGGGATTATACGGCACCGGTGCTGTCGCTGGACGCAGCCGGTTCGGAAACCGGAACACAGACCGGCACTCTGACAACGGAAAAGCGAAAGGAACGAAAAACTGCTGCGGTAACAACAAAAGCACCAGCTCCGGCAGTCACACCGGTTTCGGAATCCGGTACCTATCGGGACGGCACCTATACCGGTACCGGCATCGGATTTTCCGGACCGATCACGGTGCAGGTGGTTATCGAGGGCGGAAAGATCAAGGATATTACCGTTGTCAGCTCCACAGACGATTCTCCCTATCTGCAAAATGCTTCGGCACTGCTCAAGCAGATTATTGCCCTGCAAAGCACAAACGTGGATACCGTTTCCGGTGCAACTTATAGTTCGGTAGGGCTGATCTCTGCCGTGCGGGACGCGTTGCAAAAGGCTGGCGGCAGCAGTGCCTCTGACAGTGCTCTGCCGGTTCTGGCGGCTTCCGAGAGCCAGAACAAGACCAGCGAAAATGCTCCCGCAGTAGAAGCCATAGCAGAACCGGCAGCCTATCGGGACGGCGTGTATACCGGTATGGGTACCGGCTTTGGCGGACAGATGACAGTGCAGGTCACAGTTTCCGGCGGGAAGATCACGGATATTCAGGTGCTTTCTTCCAAAGATGACAGCCCCTATCTGCAAAATGCCTGTGCACTGCTGCAAAATATCATTGCTTCCCAGAGCACCAATGTGGACGCAGTTTCCGGTGCAACGTATAGTTCCGCCGGCTTGATCGAAGCGGTGCGGAATGCACTGGCAAATGCGGCAACCGGAGAAATGCCGGCAGAAACCACACCAGTTCCCACAGCGAAAACAGAGCCGCCGGCAACTACAGTTCCCGCAGTGCCGCAGGAAACTGGCAAATTTCCCTATCCGGACGGTGTGTACACCGGCAGCGGAGAGGGATATGGCGGTACCACAAAAATTGAACTGACCTTGAAAAACGGCACCATTCAGAAGATCCACGTGGTTTCCAATGAGGACGATGAAGCGTTTTTCAAGCGTGCAGAAACGCTGATCTCGCTGGTGATCCAGCGGCAGAGTACTGATGTGGATGCCGTTTCCGGTGCAACGTTCAGTTCGGAGGGCATTCTGGAGGCGATTCAGGAGGCTCTGGAAGCGGCAAAACAGGCGGCACAGCCTGCAACGACCACGACCACTGCGGTGACAACGGCACCGCCGGAAACCACCACCACACCGGTTACCGGTACGACCAACACGGAAACGACAACAGAGCCGGTTCCGGCCATTTATGAAAACGGCACTTATGAGGGAACTGCGGATTGCTATCCGGACGCTGACGAGGACTTTGCCGAATATGTGCTGTCGCTGAAAGTGCAGATCGAGAATGACCAGATCGTCAGCATTTCCAATGTCAATGGCTCCGGTGCGGAATACGACAAGCTGAACGACCGCTATATTTCCCGTGCCGCTGACGGCACCAAAAAGATTGCCGGCACTATTGCACAGATTCTGGAAAAGCAGCAGACGGACAGCATTGATGCCGTTTCCGGTGCCACCTGTTCCTCTGATGCGATCGTCCGTGCCGTGGAAAATGCACTGGAACAGGCAAGGAAAGGGGCGTGAGAAATCGTGCAGGTATTTGCAGTAAAGATCATCAACATCATGCTGGCGGTTTCGCTGGTATGTACCTATAATGCCGTGGTGAATGACCGGAAAGAGCAGGAAACTGCCGCAAGACAAAAGCTGGCAGAGCAGCAGGCTCAGGCTGCGGAGGAGAATGCGGCACCGGCTTCTCCTTATGCAGACGGAACCTATACCGGCGAGGCACAGGGCTACGGCGGACCGGTAAAAATGGAAGTCACGATCGAACACGGACAGATCACAGACTGTACCGTGCTTTCTGCCGAGAAAGAGGACACTGCCTATTTCGATGCCGCACAGGGCGTGATCGATGAGGTGCTGGACGAACAGACCGCAGAGGTGGATACCGTCAGCGGTGCAACGTTTAGTTCCAGGGGCATTCTGGGTGCTGTGGAAGATGCACTGGAGCAGGCAAAGGCGGTGCAGCATGAATAAAAAGTTTTTCACTCCCAAAAAGGTACATGCCTATGTGCGGGCAGCCATTCAGCTGTTGTTCTTCCTCTTTCTGCCCTCGGCATTTACCACAGCCTTTTCCGGCATCAAGTCCGTTCTGACACAGATCGGCACTGGCTCTCCCGTGGTGATGAGTTCGTTTCTCACTGTGCTGCTGGCACTGTGTGCGTATACCGTGGTGTTCGGCAGATTCTTCTGCGGCTACGCCTGTGCGTTCGGTACACTGGGAGATGCGGTGCATGCTCTGTATCTGTTTCTCTGTAAGAAGTGCAAAAAGAAACCCGTTCGCCTGAAGAAAAGCTGGAAGAAGCCTCTGTCGTTCCTGAAATACGCAGTGCTTCTTGCCATTGTGCTGCTGTGTTTTACCGGCGTTTATGGCGAGATCACCGGCTGGAGCCCGTGGGACGTGTTCTCTATGCTTCGCTCCGGCAACTTCAAGGTAGGTGCTTACTGGCTGGGCTGTGTGCTGCTGGTGCTGATTCTGGCAGGCATGGTGTTCTGTGAACGGTTCTTCTGCCGGTTCCTGTGTCCGATGGGAGCCGTCTTTACAATGCTGCCGGTGCTGCCATTCTTTTCCGTCCGTCGGCAAAAGGCGAACTGTGCAAAGGGCTGTACTGCCTGTCAGAAGATCTGTCCGTCCGATCTGGAACTGCCGGAAAAGGGCAGCTGGAACGGAAACGGGGACTGCTTCCAGTGTCAGAAGTGTCTGGAAATCTGCCCTAAGAAAAACGCAGAAAGCGGCTTTCGGTTCTTCCGCGGAAACGAGATCTGGTTTGCCGTGCTGCGGGCAGTGATACTGGCTGCTGTGCTGATTCTGGCGGGAATCTGATTTGTGCGGTATTGCCCTATGAATGTATCAAAGCGGTCACATACGTCCTCATTTCAAGGACGGTGTGACCGCTTTTGTTTGTGTTTCCTTAGATTCTGAACAGGTTCTATGGTTGGTGACAAGCAGGCACAGCAAAACCGGCTCTGCACGGAGATTTCCACACAGAGCCGGTTTTGTTTATGATTCAGAGGATTTTATGAAGTGGGTGTCTTACTTGATAATGTCTTCCCAAGTCATATTCACGCCTGCACCCTTGCTTGCCACATAGTACAGGGCATAGAATGCATCGGTAGAATCTACGCTGCCGTTGCCGTCCACATCGGCTGCTGCGATCATCTGCTTGTTCTTTTCAGCGTCTTCGCTCAGAACAAAGTCAGAGTTGCCTGCGGAGATGTTTGCGGTGTACAGCATCATGTAGAAGACGTCAGTAGAATCCACTCTGCCGTCCAGATCTACGTCGGCTCTGGAGTCCGTCACTTCGATTTTTACTTCGAAAGTCAGCGGTGTGGTATAACCAGTTGCTTCCACAGTCAGCTTGTATGTGCCGGACTTTGTAAAGACTGCACCGTCACGGGTTTCTGCATCTGCATGAATTTCGCCGGTGGTCGGGTCAATGATCTTGACACCGTGTTTGCCGGTTGCTTCATATGTGGTATCGTTTACAGTAACCTTGGAAACATTCTTCAGATATGCAGCCAGATCGTCTGCGGCAGCACCCTTTGCAGCAACAACAGCACCCTTTTCTGCATCATATGCAGCAGGCATTGCATCGGTGGTCAGGATCACGCTGGTAGAGAGCGGTGCATATACGCCGGATTCATCCGAAACAGTAATGGTATAGCTGCCCGGCAGAACGCTCTTGGCATCAAAGGTCATCTTGCCGTCTGCATAAGCAGCACCAGTCAGCGTGTCTGCGGAAACTGCTGCGGAGAAATCTTCCGGCAGGTCTGCCAGCGTTACCGGAATGCTGCCGGCAGCAACTGCAACGCTTTCTGCGGTGACAGTACCGTTGTGCTTCTTCGGCAGATACAGTCCGTCTGCGAGGTGTACGCTGTATTCGCCCTTGCTGGTCAGATAGCTGATCTCCACAATGGTGTCACCGGAGGTTGCAGCATACGGAGTAGAACGCAGGCTGTTTCCGTGTACTTCTGTGGTCTTGAAGCCGGCAGACCATGCCAGTTCAGAGCCGCCCTTCCAGATGTTTTCCAGCTGGAGCATACCATAGTTGCCGGTCTTTGTCTTGACGATCACGCCGTAAACCAGATTGCCTTCGCCCAGATCCAGACCGTCCATCTTCAGCTGATAGTCACCGTACTTGCTGTCGGTTTTGAGAGTCGGCGTGACGTTGGTCAGGTCAACTTCCGGTTCTGCGGTAATGGTTGCGGACAGGGTGCCGTCTGCGAACAGCTGTTTGTATGCTGCCGGAACAACGGTCTGATCTTCGTTCGGGGTGAAGCCTGCAAACAGGCTGCCCAGTACGCCGGAAGTCTTGCTGTCCTTTGCGTCAGCAGTCAGCTGGTCATACAGGCTCTGTTCGATTGCCACTTCTACACCGGAAACGCCCAGAATCTTGCCGCCGCCATTTTCATCAGCTTCGGAAGAGTACGTGGTGTCTGCAAACATGCTGTTCCACTTTTTTCCTGTTGCAGAGGTCACTGCATCATAAGTGCCCTCTGCACGCATGCCGGCATTGCCAGCCAGATCTGCATCATAAGAAATCTTGCCGTCAGTGGTATCTGTCTTGTTGCCCAGTTCACCGTAATAGTAATCTGCATACGGGAGATTCATAGTACCGTAAACATACTGTTCCGGTTCGTTGTCCACTGTGAATGTAAAGTCCTGATAACCGGTAGCATAAACCGTAACGTCCCATCTGCCGTAGCCGTCAGTACCCTCCGGCAGCTGGCAGCGGTCGCTCTTGGTCAGACCAAGCTGAATGCCCATGGACTTGTGCATCCAGTTGTCTGCGGCAAACTTGGTGCCGTAGGTAGCCAGAACGGTGTCACCATCGCCGTAGTAATCCCAGCGGACTGCGTACATATGAGCACCCAGATCGCCGTAATCTCCGTTGATGTCCACGCGGATAAAGTCACCGTAGCCGGAATCGTGCTGGACTTCGCTGATCTCTACCGCGTCCTTGTCTACCACTTTTCCCTCCGGTGTTTCAGAGGTGGAACGCTTGGAGAACTGGAATGTGCCGTCCTCCTGTTTTTCTGCTACCTTGATGCCGGAAGTGTTGGCATCTACCTGAATTTCTTCGTCGATATTGACCAGATTCTTTTCGGTATAGCCGCCCTTGACTTCTGTCCCGTTTTCATAGACCGTATAGGCTTTCTTGAAGTCCTCATAATCCGCTGCCGGAACAGCAACCGGAACATATTTCGGTCCCACGATCACAGAGTGGTCGTATGCACCAGCCGCTTTTCCGTCTACCATAACGGTTGTGGTACCAGCATCTCTGTCGCTGACCACATCGACAGATTCGTTCTGTCCCTTGCCGGTATAGTCGTAGCTGTTTCCGTCAGTATCAAATACCTTTACGGTGCACTGATAGCTGCCGCGGTGCAGACCGTGGTTGCTGGTGGCACGGGTGACTGCATCATATGCACCCAAGTCGGTTTCTCCGTGGGAATCGGCATCAGCAGAAGAAGCCTCCCAGTTGCCGTCTGCGGCACTGTCCAGATAAACGCCTTCATTCTCCCAATACTCAGCCCAAGTCAGAGATGCGGCACAGTACACATAATCTGTGGTGCCTGCTTCTTCGGCATACGCTGTGATCGCCGGAGCGACCTGTGTAGCTGCCAGTACAGCAGCAGACGCTGCACCGACAAGCTTTTTCCAGTTGATCTCTCGCATAGTAACCTCCTGAATTTTTCTTCCGTGCTGCATTGCGATGAACAGCACAATTTATGGCAATACCGCACAAAGATTGTGCGACAGATGCGTCGTCAAATTTTTCGTCAGATGAAACAAAAAGCGGAGTGAATACTTGATGTATTCACGAGCATTTTTGTGAAATATGACGAGAAATTTGCAAGCAGATGGCGTGCAAAGTCGCCAGACGCTCTTTGTGTGGTATTGCCTTATAGCAAATCCTGCAATTTTGCAGGATACACTACCCAATAGGATTTGCAATTAGCCGCAACTAATTAGTTTAAGCTAACTTAACAAATAAGAAATAACTGGAATCAAAAATTCCAGTTTATGAGCGCTTTCCGTTTTTGGCAGGTTTCTCTGCCGGCTTCGGAAAAATGGATTTCGGCAAAAAGTGAATGACACGGTCTGCCGCAATGCCGGTGAAGAAACCGGTAATGCATCCCGCCACCAGCAGGAACGGGAAGTAGGCAATGACCTGTACCGACTGCATCGCCGCAATTGCCGCAAGAATCTGTCCTACGTTGTGGAGCACGGCACCGACAATGCTGATGAACCACAGGTGCTTTTTTTGCAGCAGCTTGCAGAGCAGTGCCATGCCGAGAAAACAGAGGATTCCGCCGGTGAGGGAATAGAGCAACGACACCGGCGTACCGGTGAATATGGAACCCAGCAGGATTCGCAGTACCAGTACCGCAAAGGCATCTCGCGGGCGGTAGACCACCAGCACGATCAGGGTAATGACGTTGGCAAGTCCCAGCTTTACCCCCGGAATGGGAACCGGTACCGGAATCTGTGCCTCCACCACAAAGATCGTCAGAGCCATTGTGGTAAAGAGGGCAAGCATGACCAGATGCTTAACGGACTTGGACATCGTAAGACCCCTCCTCGTCAGATGCAATGGAAATGCGAATGTGGTTCGGCAGACAGACGATGGGCAGAATGCCGTCCGAGATCGCTCCCTGCTTGACACAAAGGTGATCGGGGCAAGTGGCAGACTGCATGGAGATCTGGTTTGATTCCACCAGAATGACATTTTCCGCACCGTTTTCCCCGTCAATGGTGAGTGTGTAGGATTTCTTGACCGTGGAAAGGTCGATTTCATATAATAAGTTATCCTGCTGATAGATGCGGGCGATTTTTTCCGGCTGCTTGTGGTGCATGACATACAAGCTGCCCAGAATCCCGCCGCCCAGCAGTACAACGGTAATGCCAATGAGAATCAGCGTTTTTTTCATGAATTGTTTACCTGTAACTGATACTTGTCGATGTGCTTCGAGGTGACAACAGAGCCGTCCGACTGAATGAAGACCGCTTCAATGCCGTCCAGCGAATCGATGAGCTGCATGCCGGCATCTGCCCCCATGAGAAATGTGGCAGTGGAAAGTGCATCACAGTCAATGCCCTTGTCTGCAATAATGGTGGTGCTGACCACGTCAGATTCCGACGGGGCACCGGTGCAGGGATCCAGAATATGATGATAGCGTTTCCCGTTTTCCTCGAAATATTTTTCATAGTTGCCGGAAGTGACAACAGCCTGTCCGGTGACGGTGACGGAACCCATTAAGCTTTCCGGCGAGAACGGATCCGTAATGGCAACTGTCCAGCTGCTGCCGTCGGGCTTGGTGCCCAGCGTCATGACGTTTCCGCCCAGACTCATCAGGGCAGAGGTGACACCTTCTTCTTCCAGCACCTTTTTCATTTCATCGGAGATATACCCCTTTGCCACTGCACCGAAGTTCAGTGTAACGGCATCACTGGAAAAGGAGAGGGAACTGCTCTGTGCATCATAGCGGACATCGCTCCAGCCCTCCGGTCGGAGCAGTGCCTGTATGCGGTCGTCTGCGGGAATGGCAGCGTGGTCGGTGCCGATGCCCCACAGGTCGATCAGGTCGCCAATGGTGCAGTCCAGCATGCCGCCGCTTTTTTCGCCGTATTCCAAAGCCGCATACAGTACATTTCCCAGGTCTGCGGAAATAGGGATTTCTGTTCCCACAGCAGCTTTTGCCGCCCCATTGACCTTGTTGACTTCGGAATCCGCAATGGTGTTGGAAAAGACCTGTTCCAGTTCCTTGGCACGGGCAAAGGCAGCTTCTGCACCGGCCTGGGCGTGTTCCCCGTAGGTGCGAACCATAATATAAGTACCCATAAATTCCTGCGTATCTTCGTAGACTGCGTCCGCGGCAGAACTGTCTGTGCTGTCTGTCGCTGTGCCTGTTGACGCGGAAGTGTTGTCCGAAGATGCCATACTGGTGCAGCCCGTCAGGCAGAGCAGTCCGGCAAGTCCGATTGCCCATAGGTGCAGATGCTTCATGCTGGAAACGATTCCTTTCCGTAGAATGGTAGTTAGTATCTTCTAACAGATACCGGATTTAGTATAGCATGCTTTTTTCACTCTGTCAAGTCCGGCTTGAAAAGATTTCCGCAACGCTTTTTGAAGTAACTGTAAACCGAAAAAAATCTTTTCTCAATCGCAGAAAAAATTGTGCAATATATATCGGACAGCATTGCGAATTGCTGCCATGACAGGCTTGCAATCTATAAAAAGGTGTGGTACAATAAAGGAAACATTTGTGTGAACATATTTGGGGCAGCACTGCACAAAGCTTGTGCGTAAAATGCGTCGGCAGGCGAACCTGCTGCCGTGTTGCCCGATGCATTCAGGAGGTTTGGTCGATGATCTATACAGTGACTTTTAATCCGGCAATTGACTATGTGGTGCATACCGATGCCATGCAGATAGGTATGGTCAACCGTTCCCGTACAGAGGAGATCTACTACGGCGGAAAGGGCATCAATGTTTCAATGGTGCTGAAAGAACTGGGGCTGGAATCCCGTGCACTGGGCTTTGTGGCAGGATTTACCGGTGCGGCAATTGAAAAGGGTGTGCAGGCAAAGGGCATTGCCACCGATTTTGTGCATTTGCAGGAGGGCTTTTCCCGCATCAATGTCAAGATCAAGTCCGGAGAAGAAACAGAACTGAACGGGCAGGGACCTGTCATCGGGGCAGAAGCAGTCGCGGAATTGTTCCGGAAACTGGACAAGCTGCGGGACGGGGACACCATTGTGCTGGCTGGCAGCATTCCCAGTACGATGCCGTCGGACACCTACGAAAAGATTCTGGCACATCTGAAAGGAAAACAAATTCGAACTGTAGTCGATGCCACCAAAGATCTCCTGAAAAACGTGCTGCAATACCAGCCGTTTCTCATCAAGCCCAACCATTACGAACTGGGAGAACTGTTCGGAGTTACGCTGCACAGTCACAGTGAGATCGAAGCCTATGCCCGAAAATTGCAGGAAATGGGTGCCCGAAACGTGCTGGTTTCCATGGCGGAACAGGGGGCACTGCTGCTGGACGAAGCCGGCATCTGTCATATCTGCGGGGTGTGTCAGGGCACTGTGAAAAATTCTGTGGGAGCCGGCGACTCTATGCTTGCCGGTTTTCTTGCCGGTCTGGAAACCGGAGATTATACCGATGCCCTCAAGCTGGGCACTGCCGCCGGCGGAGCTACGACTTTCTCGGAGGGTCTGGCAGAACGGGCAGAGATCGACCGGTTGCTGCTGCAATTGTAAAAAATATGTGAATCGCTCAGAATTATCGTATTTGAAAAACTGATGTGTTATGATAGGTTTGCCAAGGCAATCCCGCACAAAGATTGTGCGACAGATGCGTCGTCAAATTTTTCGTCAGATGAAACAAAAAGCGGAGTGAATACTGGATGTATTCACGAGCATTTTTGTGAAATATGAGAGTCTGTTTCGTATCTGACGTATGCAGATTGCGTCGTCAGATTTTTTGAGAGATGAAGGGAAAAACGGAGAAAATCCTTTGTGGATTTTCGAGTATTTTCCCGAAATATCTCGGAAAATATGCACGCAAGATGCGTGCGGGAAGATACGAAACAGGCTCTGAAGGGAAATTTGCAAGCAGATGGCGTGCAAAGTCGCCAGACGCTCTTTGTGCGGTATTGCCCTAAATCACAGAAAGGGGAAGCTTTCATGAAAATCTTACATCTTAGCGATCTGCATCTGGGGCGGCGAATGTACAACTATTCGTTCCTGCCCCAACAGAAAAAACTGCTGGAGCAGGTGGTGAACATTGCTGAAGAACAGGCGGTGCAGGCGGTTCTGGTGGCGGGGGATATTTACGATAAAAACGTACCCGTTGCAGAAGCTGTCACCGTGCTGGACGAGTTCCTCACAGCACTGTCGGTGCGGCAGATACCGGTATTTCTCATCAGCGGCAACCACGATTCCGCAGAGCGTCTGCAATTCGGCAGCCAGCTGCTGGAACACCAGCAGGTCTACATTGCCGGAACCTTTACCGGAAAGATGCAGACCTACGATCTGGAAGATGCATACGGAAAAGTACACCTGTGTCTGCTGCCCTTTGTGAAGCAGTCCACGCTAGCCTCTCTGTATCCGGACGAAAAATTCCACAGCCTGTCAGAGGGCATCGCCCATGTTCTCGAGCAGACACCGCTGTCAGAAAATGACCGGAATCTGCTGATGTACCATGGCTTCGTGCTGCACAACGGCGACGGGCCGGAACTGTCAGAATCAGAATTGCAGCTGGGCGGCACACAGCTGGTGGAAGCGTCGGTATTTTCGGCATTTGACTATGTGGCACTGGGGCATATCCATAAGCCTCAATGGGTAAAAAGCGGTAAGATTCGCTACAGCGGTTCTCTGATGAAGTATTCGTTTTCGGAAAGCCTGCAAAACAAGAGCGTCACACTGCTGGACTGGAAAGCGAAAGATGACCTGACCGTCACCACGATCCCTCTGCAGCCGGAACAGGATATGCGTGTCATTCAGGGAAAACTGGAAGACCTGCTGGAGCATGCAGAGCCTTCGGAAGACTGGATCCGTGCAGAACTGACCGACGGGGAACTGATCCCCTATGCTCTGGAAAGACTGCGAATGTCCTATCCCAATGTTATGGAACTGGTGTATCTGTATCAGGAGGAGCAGATTGCCGCCAGCAATACGGAAGTGAAACTGGTACCGGAACAGTCGCTGGTGGAACTGCTGGGCGGCTTTCTGGACAGCGTATATCAGTATCAGCTGGAGGAAGAACCGGAGGCGTATCAGCTGATGGAAGAAATCTGTAAGGAGGCGGAGCAGGAAAAATGAAACCATTGCAATTATCGATGAAAGCATTCGGGGCATTTGCAGAGGAATGCCGCATTGACTTTACGCCCTTTGACAAGTCGGGAATCTATCTGATCACCGGCGAAACCGGTGCGGGAAAAACTACCATTTTTGATGCGATCTGCTACGCCCTTTATGGAACGGCAAGCGGCGATGTCCGCGATCCGAAGCAGTTTCGCAGTCAGTATGCTGACCCCAAGCAGATCACTTGCGTGGAACTGCGGTTCTCCTGCGGGAACAAACAGTATCTGGTAAATCGCACACCGCCGTATCTGCGTGCGGCACTCCGCGGCAGCGGCATGGTAGAACAAAAGGCAGAGGCAGAACTCTGGGAGATTCTTCCGGATAAGACGGCAGAGAAAAAAGAGATCCTCTGTTCCGGAGCACAGGCAGTGACGGACAAAGTGGTGGAACTGACCGGCATGGACGGCAAACAGTTCCGCCAGATCGTCATGATCGCACAGGGCGAATTCCGGAAGTTTCTGCTGTCCAGTTCCGTGGAAAAGGGAAAGATCCTGCGGCAGCTGTTCCACACCCAGAACTGTGACAAGATTCAGCAGATCTTGAAAGAACGGCTGGATCAGCAGAGGGCACATGTCAGGGAACAGGAAACCCAGATGCTGACCCTGCTGCATCAGGCATCACCGGCAGGGGAAAAACAGGCAGAACTCTATGAAGCACGGCTGAATTTTTCCGGCATGGCGGCAGCAGAGGAACTCTGTGACATGCTGAAAACATCAGCGGCGGAACTGTCGGAACAGGCAGCATCACAGTCCGAACAGGTGCAGGAACAGCAGAAAGCCATAGAATCCCTGCTACAAGAAATCGAACAGGGCAGGCAGCACAACGCCGTTTTGAAACAGCTGCGGCAGGCGGAACAGGAGCAGCAGAAAGGTGCTGTCCAGCTGGAACTTTGCGAAGCTGCGGCGAAAAAAGCCGATGCCGATGCAGAAAAGGTACCAGAATTGCAGGAACAGGTGACCCTGCTGCAACACAGCCTGCCCAAGTACGAGGAAGTTGCTGTGTTGCAGGCGGCAGAATCTACTTTACAGATGAAGCGGAAAACACAGGGACAGGCTTGTGCACAGGCGAAGCTGTACTGGGAGCAGACCAACGCCAGCTGTCAGCGGCTTTCCAAGGAATTGGAAGTCCACGTGGATTCTGCGGTGGACTGTGCCAATCTGGAACATGCCATCGAAAAGGACACCCAGCGGCAGCAGAGCGTCCGGCAGCTGCAAAAGCAGATGACGGAACAGCAGAAAGCACAGAAAGAACTGGAACGCCGGAGCCAGCGTGCCCAGCAGGCGGAAACATGGTATTTCAGCGAGGAAAAGCCGGCATACGACCGGACAGAACGGCAGTTTTTCCAGAGCATGGCGGGCAATCTGGCACGGAAGCTGAAGGAGAACGAGCCCTGTCCGGTGTGCGGTTCACGGGAACACTCGCGTCCGGCTTTGTACACGGAGGACACCGTTACAGAAGAACAATTCCAAAAGGCAAAAGAACGGCAGCAGAACGCCTTACAGCAAATGGAAGAGCATAAGAAATCTTTCACCCAGCAGGAGGAACGCTGTAAGATGCTGGAACAGCAGGTGCAGCAGCAGCTGGTGCACTGCGGACTGAACGAAACCGCCGGCTCCGCAGCGGTTCAGCAGTTTGAGGCAGATTTGCAGGCAGCGATCACCCAGAACAACCGGCTTTTGAAAGAACGGAAAGAGCAGCTGTCGGCACAGCAGCAGAAGCAGCAGCAGCTGGCAAAGCAGCAGGCAGAATTGCCCCAGTTACAGGCGGCTTATGAGAGCAGCCACGCCCAGCTGGAACGGCTGACACAGGAACTGGCAGTGAAAACCGCAGAACGGGAACAGTGTCAGGCGGGACTGCCCTATGCATCGCTGTCGCTGGCAAAGAAACAGCTGGAGCAGAAGCAGAGCACCATTCGGCAGCTGGAACAGGCACAGCAGCAGGCAGCACAGAAATGGCAGCAGCAGAAAGAACAGGTTTCTTCGCAGCAGAAACTGGTGCAGCACCTGCGGGAAACAGTCAAGGACAAGCCGGCGTATGATCTGCAAACCGCAGAACAGACGCTGGAACAGAAACGCAGCGAAAAAGAACACACTGAAAAACGCTGCCGGCAGTCCAGTCAGCAGGCACAGCAGTGCAAGACCATTGCCGGAGAGGTACAGAAACGGTATCGCTCTTGGGAAAGCGAAGCCAGACAGGGGAATACCTTGGAAAAGCTGTACCAGATGATGACCGGTACGCTGAAAAAAGGCGAACGCATCTCGTTTGAACGCTATGTGCAGACCTATTATTTCAATCGGGTGCTGCAGTTCGCCAACCAGAAGCTCTACCAGCTTTCCAACGGCAGATACCAGTTCCGGCGGCGGCAGGAAGAAACGGCACACAACATTTCTTCGGGGCTGAATCTGGACGTGCTGGATCAGTACACCGGCAAGTCCAGAAGTGTGGAAACGCTTTCCGGCGGCGAAACGTTTCTGGCATCGCTGGCACTGGCACTGGGACTTTCTGACACCGTGCAGCAGCAAAGCGGCGGCATTCAGCTGAACGCCATGTTCATTGACGAGGGCTTCGGCTCCCTGGACAGCACTGCACTGGACAACGCGGTGCAGGTATTGCAGCAGCTGTCAGACCACCAGCGGACGATCGGCATCATTTCCCACGTGTCGGAACTGGCAGAACGGTTCGAGGCACAGCTTCAGGTGGAAAAAAGCGAAAACGGCAGCCATGTGATCTGCCATTACGAATAAAGGCAATACCGTACAACGCCCTTTGCAGACGATTTCCACTGTCCGCAGAGGGCGTTTTGCCGTTTTTGCACAATTTTTTGACAAAAATGTTCTGCAAAATTGTTTGTGGCATTTTCATTTCCTGAAAATGCTGACTTGACAATTTCCGCCAGCTATGGTATACTATTCTAAGTTAGAAAAAGCTAACCATCGGGAAGCACCACATGTGATCCCATGCAGTGTTTCCCGATAATCGTACACGTGGGTTAGCGAAAGCTAATTTCCAAACAAAGTTTTTTCAAAAAGAGGACGGTGTGACATGTTTTTAGAGATTCAGCAAATCAAGAAACATTTCGGAGAGGGTGAAAGCCGTGTCGATGTGCTTAGGGGCATTGACATCAGCATTGAAAAAGGCGAGATTTGTGTATTGCTGGGACCTTCCGGTTCCGGAAAATCCACGCTGCTGAACATCATCGGCGGCATTGAAACGCCGGACAGCGGCAAGATCACCATTCACGGGGAAACCATTGGGGAAATGAACGAAAAGAATCTGACGCTGTACCGCCGGAAGCATCTGGGGTATATTTTCCAGATGTACAATCTGATCCCGAACCTGAATATCAAGGAGAATGTGGAAGTCGGTGCGTACTTGAGCGACAATCCGCTGGACGTAGACGACCTGCTGAAAACACTGGGGCTGTATGAGCACCGCCACAAGCTGCCGAATCAGCTTTCCGGCGGACAGCAGCAGCGGACGGCGATCGGCAGAGCCGTTGTCAAGAATCCGGACATTCTGCTGTGCGACGAGCCGACCGGTGCACTGGACTACCACACTTCCAAGGAGATCCTGAAGCTGCTGGAAGATGTCAGCCGCAAGTACGGCAATACAGTTGTCATGGTTACCCATAACGACGCTCTGCAAAATATGGCAGACCGCGTGGTGAAGCTGCGTGACGGAAAGATCCGTAAGAATTTTGTCAACGAAACCAAAATTCCGGCAGCAGAATTGGAGTGGTGACCGATGACGAAAAAGATGAAAAATCCATTGAACCGACGGCTGCCGCGGGAACTGAAAAGCGAATTCGGAAAGTATCTGGTGATCTTTCTGTTTTTTATCATGGTGATTTCTCTGGTTTCCGGTTTTCTGGTGGCAGATACCAGTCTGCATACGGCTTATCTGGACGCTTTCGACAAGTACAATATCGAAGACGGCAACTTTGCGTATGCGGAAGAAGCTTCTGACGATGCCATTGCCGCAATCGAAAAAGACGGCAAGGTCAAGGTCTATGCCAACTTCTACAAAGAAGAAGACACGGACGATTTCGAAAGCACATTCCGTGCGTTCGGAGAACGAAACGACATCGACAAGGTGTGCCTGCTGGACGGCGATATGCCCAAGGCGGACACTGACGTGGCAATTGACCGGCTCTATGCCAAGAACCATGATCTGGAAATTGGCGACAAGTTCGGCGTTGCCGGAAAAGACCTGACCATTTCCGGCATTGTGGCTCTCTCGGATTATTCCACACTGTACCAGAACGCCTCGGATATGATGTTCGATAACGACAAGTTCGGTGTCGGCGTCATGACAGATGCAGGGTTTGCAGCCCTGCGGGAAAACCATCTGCACTATAACTACAGCTGGAGTTATGACACCGCACCGGAGGATGATGCCGAAGCCAAGGACATGGCGGAAGATCTGATGCCGATTCTGGCAGAGAACGGCATGCTGACCAATTTCCTGCCGGAGTATCTCAATCAGGCGATTATTTTTGCCGGCGATGATATGGGCGGCGATATGTCCATGATTCTGGCATTCCTGTATATCGTCATTGTGATTCTGGCGTTCGTGTTCTCCATTACCATTTCCAACAACATCACCAAGGAAGCGAATGTCATTGGCACGCTTCGTGCTTCCGGTTATTCCCGCGGAGAAATGGTGCGGCATTATCTGATTATGCCGATGCTGGTGCTGCTGGTTGCCGCAGTTGTGGGAAATGTGCTGGGGTACACATGGCTGGAACAGATATTCGCCAACCAGTACCTCGCAAGCTACGGCTTGACCACTTACGAAGTTCTGCTCAATCCGCAGGCATTTGTGCTGACGACAGTGATCCCGCTGATCCTGCTGTTCATCATCAATTTTGTGATGCTGACTGTCAAGATGCGAATCTCGCCGCTGCAATTCATTCGCCGCGACCTGTCCAAGCGGAAGAAGAAAAAGGCATTCCGCCTGAATACCAAAATTCCGATCATGCGTCGCTTTCAGATGCGTGTGATTTTCCAGAACTTTCCGAACCATGTCATGATCTTTTTCGGCGTATTCTTTGCCAACTTCATCCTTATGTTCGGAATGATCCTACAGCCGATGCTGGCACATTATCAGAATACCATTACCGACAATGTGCTTTCTGCATATCAGTATATTCTGAAAACACCGGCAGAAACAGAAACCGGCGGGGCAGAAAAATTCTGCTTCGGCAGTCTGGACACCTTGCCGGAGAAACGCAGCAGTGAAAGCGTTTCCCTGTACGGCGTAAAGCCGGACAGCGACTATGTCAAGCTGCACTCTTCCGGAAAAAAAGTAGATATTTCCACTGCCTATGCAGAAAAGTACGGCGTGGAAAAGGGTGACACCATAACCCTGAAAGACCCCTATGGCAGCGACAAGTACAAGTTTGAGGTCGGCGGCATCTACGATTATCCGTCCACCATTGCCGTCTTTATGGAACAGGATCTGTTCCGTCAGACGTTCGATTACGACAGCGATTACTTTAACGCCTACTTCTCTGACCAGAAGATCAAGGACATTGACGATGCCCTGATTTCCACAGAGATCACAGTAGACGATCTGACAAAGACTTCCCGTCAGCTGATTCGCTCTATGGGCAGCATGATGAATCTGTTCTTGGTATTCGGGGCACTGATGTTCGTGCTGATCCTCTATCTGCTGTCGAAGATCATCATCGAAAAGAATGCCCAGTCGATCTCTATGGTCAAAATTCTGGGGTACAACAATCGGGAGATCAACCGCATCTATCTGCACTCCACGACGATCGTGGTAATACTGTGTATTCTCATTACCATACCGATTTCCAGTCTGGTGATGAAAGAAGTCGTAGAAGTGGTATTCTTTGAATACTCCGGCTGGATCACCTATTATATGCCGGCAGTCACTTATGTGGAAGTTGCTGCATCGGGTATTATCTGCTATGCAATCGTTGCATTCCTGCTGAATCGGAAGGTGAAAAAGATTCCGATGAGTGATGCACTGAAAAATGTGGAATAAACTAGGAGAAATCTGAAACAAAAAGAAAAAATTTCAGCAGAATCCCTCCACCAGCTTCGCTGGTCCCCCTCCCTTTTCAAGGGAGGCTTATTCCTCACCAATCAAAAAAGCAATACCGCAAGGGAAAATTTCTCCTGCGGTATTGCTTTTTCTTGTGTAGGAAACGCTGCAAGCAGATTGCGTGCAAAGCCGTCAGGCGGGCTTTATTCAGTGCTTCCTGTATTGGAGATCGGAAATCACCGCCGCTGCTGTTTCCGCATGCGGTAGTCAGACGGTGTACAGCCGATTGCTTTGCGGAATGTTTCTGTGAAATAGCTGGAGCCGCTGAACCCGCACTGCATGGCGATTTCCGTCACGCTCAGATCCGGATTGGACAGCAGTTCGATGCTCTTGGAAATGCGGTATTCCGTCAGATAAGCATTGGGTGTCTGGTTCAGGTATTCCTTGAAAATGGAGCAGCAGCTGCTGCGGCAGACGTACCCTGCGGCGGCAATGTCCTGTAATGCGATTTTGCTGCCGTACTTCTGCTGGATAAAGCCTACCATTTTGTGCATGGCTTCCAGCCGCTTGCTGTCGTTGGGTTCCCAGGGTTCGGTGTTGTTCTGTGTCAGATTCCACAGAGCGTGACAGATGCGGTAGATGCAGCTGAACAGCAGCAGCGTGTATCCCTCCTGCTGAACAGATGCACACTGAAACAGTTCGCAGACATCGGTGATAATTGCCTTTTCCGCGGCGATTTCAGGGTGCAGGATCAGATATGGCGGAGCATGGTGGATCACCGCGTCCAGCAGGTCTTTGGTAACGGGATTCGTTGCAAGCGTCGGCGGGAACAGGACACAGTCATAAACCCAGTTGCTGGATTTTTCCCAGTATCCATAGTGCATCTGTCCGGAATTTACAAAGATCATCTGCCCTGGCAGCAGCTTGCACTGTTCGCCATTGACGCTGTACCACATGGGAGCGTTTTTGACGTAGATGAACTCAAATTCGGTGTGCCAGTGATTGACAATGGAGAGTGAGGGATAATCCTCCTGTGAAAAATGGGAAGCTTTGATCGGCAGATTCGGAACATTGTATTGGATAATTTCCGATTTGTTGTCTGTCAGTTCCAGTGCACTGTACATGTGGAAGGCTCCTTTCATCTCTTTGCTAAGGAAACACTGAATAAAGCCGTCAGGCGGGCTTTATGCAGTGTTTCCCTAAGGCGATACCGCACAAAGAGCGTCTGTCGACTTTGCACGCCATCTGCTTGCAAATTTCCCTTCAGAGCCTGTTTCGTATCTTCCCGCACGCATCTTGCGTGCATATTTTCCGAGATATTTCGGGAAAATACTCGAAAATCCACAAAGGATTTTCTCCGTTTTTCCCTTCATCTCTCAAAAAATCTGACGACGCAATCTGCATACGTCAGATACGAAACAGACTCTCATATTTCACAAAAATGCTCGTGAATACATCCAGTATTCACTCCGCTTTTTGTTTCATCTGACGAAAAATTTGACGACGCATCTGTCGCACAATCTTTGTGCGGTATTGCCCTAATTCTTCACGCGGCTGCCTGTGTCAGGGTTTCCGGCTCTGCCGCCGGTTCCTGTCGTGTCAGATTCTTTACCCAGTTGTGCTTGCGGTAGTTCTTGAGCACTGCCGGAAGCTTGATGATCTCGTCTATGTTGATCAGAATATAAACGGTCAGTACCGGCAGTTTCAGAACGAACGCCGCAATCAGACCAATGGGAACGGTGACACACCACATGGTGATGCCGTCACAGATAAAGCCGAATTTGGAATCGCCGCCGGCTGCAAAGATGCCGGAGATCACCGTCATGTTGATAGACTTTCCGATGACATAGTAGGAGCAGACCACCAGCATCACACGGAGATAGCCCTTGGCGGTATCTGTCAGAGTGGAGAACAGCGGCGTAAAGGGGATCACACCCAGAATAATCACACCGGCGATCACACCAGCAAAAATAGAAGTCTTGGAAAGCTTTCTGCCGTATTCCTTTGCCTTTTCCAGTTCGCCCTGTCCCAGCAGGCTTCCCACCATAATGCCGCTTGCGGTGGCAATGCCGGTGCAGAAGCAGATGACCAGATTCTTGACGATGTTGGCAATGGAGTTTGCGGCTACGGCATCGCTGCCCATGTGTCCCATAATGACGGAGTACATGGTGAAGCCAAGTCCCCACATCAGTTCGTCACCGAGGATCGGGGCAGTGTATTTCCAGAAGTCCCGCAGCAGCACCTTGTCCGGACGAATCGCCCAGCCCAGCCGGATCTTTACGCTGTCCTTCTTCATCATGACCAGCAGTGCCCATGCCAGTTCAATGACCTTGGCGATAACTGTTGCAATGGCAGCACCGGCGATACCCATTTTCGGGAAAAAGCCGATACCGAAAATAAAAGCTGCATTCAGAATGATATTGATGACTACGGAAACAGAACTGATGACCGCACTCAGAGTGGCGTTGCCGCAGTTCTTCAGAATGCACAGGTAGATCTGCGAAACACTGAGCAGCAGATAGGAAACGCCCACTACCCGCAGATATTCCGCACCGTCTGCGATCAGCACAGGATCCGATGCAAATGCCCGCATCAGCTGTTCCGGAAAGAACGTTGCACCAATGGTAAACGGCAGGGACAGCAGAACGGAGAATGCCAGCCCGATGCCCAGTGTCTTTTCCACGGCATGCTTGTTGCGGATCCCCCAGTACTGTGCGGCGAAAATGGAAACGCCGGCAGTAATGGCAAACAAGAACAGGGAATATACGAACTGGATCTGTCCGGCGAGGGATACTGCCGAGAGAGCGTCCTGACTGACAAAACCCAGCATAAATGCGTCTGAGGCATTGACCAGTGCCATCATCAGCTGCTGGAGAGAAATCGGGATCATCAGATGCAACAGTTTTTTCCGGAATTCTGCACGATTGCTTTGTGTCATATGTCATTCTCCTTTTCTGTGATTTTTTTCAAACAAATTCAGGGCAATACCGCACAAAGAGCATCTGTCGCACAATCTTTGTGCGGTATTGCCTCAGGTGTATTTCCGGAGTAGAGCAACACGTCTTGTTCCGGATTCGTTTGATATTATAAGACAAAGAAAATTCGATTTCTATAACATTCCGCTGAATCATTATAACAATCGTACAAATTCAATGGATTTGAAAAACGTTTTGCAGAATATGTGGTATCGATTTCAAAATCGTGCACAAATTGTACGATTTTGATGTTGCTCCGATCATATCATAAAAATATCTGCTTGTCAAGCTGCCGGAGAAAAAAGAATTTTTTACAAGACCAGTATGGCACTTGAACAACATCAACAGATATGATATAATAAAAGTGTACCCAATCTGTGAAAGGAGCATTTGCACATGCAGAGAACGATTCCACGGCTGCTGATCAGTGCAGTCGGCAGCGGCACCGGAAAAACTACAGTTACCGCAGCACTGCTGTCTGCTCTCTGTGCCCGCGGCATGCGTGTGCAGAGCCTGAAGTGCGGACCGGACTATATCGACCCCATGTTTCATAGTCATATTACCGGAAGACCGGCATACCATGCCGATCCTTTTTTTCTGTCCCGTTTTTCCATGCGGGAACTGGTTTCCCGTGTTAGTGCAGATGCGGACTGCACGATCTTCGAGGGGGCAATGGGCTATTATGACGGCATCGGCGGCACGGAGCAGGCCAGTGCCTACACCGTTTCGGACTGGCTGGAACTCCCCACGCTGCTGGTGGCAAATCCCCAAGGTATGGGCTGTTCCATAGCGGCAGTGTGCCGCGGATTCCAGACGTTCCGGACGCCGAACCCGATCTGCGGCATTTTGCTGAACGGGGTTCGCCGCGGCATGGCTGCCTATTATCGGGAGATTCTGGAACGGGAAACCGGCTTGCCGGTGCTGGGCTGTCTGCCGCAGCTTTCGGAGGTGCAGCTGGAAAGCCGTCACCTTGGGCTGATGACAGCGGGAGAGGTGTCCCGACTGGACGAAAAAGTCCGGTTTCTGGGAAAGACTGCGGAAGAAACCATGCAGCTGGATCAGATTCTGGAACTCGCACGCAAGGCACCGCCGCTGCCGGAAGTGCCGCTGCTGTCAAAGCCGCAGCCGTCATTCCGGCTGGGTATCGCACAGGATCGGGCATTCTGCTTTTACTATGCGGAAAATCTGGAACTGCTGGAGCATTATGGTGCAGAATTGGTGCCGCTTTCGCCGCTGGAAGATGCAGCCCTGCCGGAAAATCTGGACGGCTTGTATTTCGGCGGCGGTTATCCGGAATTGTACCTGCCCCAGCTTAGCGGCAACACGTTGTTTCTGGAATCCCTGCGGCAGGCAGCCGAAACTGGTATCCCGATCTGGGGAGAATGCGGCGGCTTTCTGTACTTGCAGCAGTCTATGGCTGGAACAGACGGCATACGCTATCCCATGGCGGGACTGCTGTCCGGAGATGCGGCACTGGGAGAACGCCTTTGCCGGTTCGGGTATGTCACGCTGACGGCTCGGCAGGACACCGTGTTCGGAAAGGCAGGAGCATCAATTCCGGCTCATGAGTTCCATTATGCCGACAGCACGGCGAACGGCAACGCATTTCTGGTGCAGCGTCCCAATGGGAAAACGTGGGAGGCAATGCAGTGTCGGGGAAACATCATTGGCGGATTCCCGCACTTGTATTTTCCCGCCAATCCGGAATTTCCCATGCAGTTTGCCGCGGCTTGTCGGGCGTATCGGAAGAAAAGAGGTGGCATATGCTGATTTTGGTAACAGGCGGTGCCGGCAGCGGAAAGTCCCTGCTGGCGGAGCGTATCAGCATGCAGCTGAAACGCATGCCGTTCTGGTATGTGGCAACGATGCAGGTATGGGATCAGGAGTGCCGCGACCGCATCGACCGCCACCGGCAGCAGCGTGCCGGAAAGGGCTTTCAGACAGTGGAAGCCCCTGTGCATCTGGCAGAAGCGGCAGCAGCACTGCCGCCGGACGGAACAGCACTGCTGGAATGTTTGAGTAATCTGGTGGCAAATGAGCAGTTCGGCGGAGATACCGGAGCACCGGTGCAGGCGGTTCTGGACGGGGTGCATGCTCTGTACCGGAATGTGCGGCATCTGGTAATTGTGACCAATGAGGTGTTTTCTGACGGCACGCCGGCTGACCCTGCCATGCAGGCATACCTGCAAAATCTGGGAAACATCAACTGTGCCCTCGGGGCGGAGGCAGACGTTGTGGCAGAATGCTGTGCCGGTCTGCCGGTGATCTGGAAAGGAGAATCGTTATATCATGAAATCATGGCTGGAATCTTTGCTGATCGCACTTTCCATGTATAGTGCGATTCCGGTAAAGTGTTTGAACTGGACTGAGAAAAATCTGCGGAATGCAATGGTGTTTTTCCCGTTGGTGGGGCTGCTCTGCGGGGTAGGGCTGTGGCTGGTCTGGCTGGTCTGCGGCTTGCTGCATGTCAGCAGTGTGCTGTTTGGCGTGCTGGCAGTGGCAAGTGGTGTGCTGATCACCGGCGGCATTCATCTGGACGGCTTCTGTGATACGGCAGATGCTCTCTATTCCCGCCGTCCGCAGGAGGAAAAACTGCGGATTCTGAAAGACCCCAACTGTGGACCTTTTGCGGTGTTCAGCGTAATACTGGTGCTGTTGGTCAGCTTCGGTTCGTATGTGCAGCTGTATCAGACACAGGGGCGGAATGTGGTCTGGCTGCTGGCAGGCGGATTTTTGCTGACACGCTGTCTGAGCGGGATTGCCGTTACGACGCTGCCCGTTGCCCCGACCAGTTCGCTGGTGAAAACATTCGGGGAAAATGCCGGCAAATATGTTCGTGTGCTGCTGCTTATCGAGTACGGCATTACCGGTCTGCTGCTGGTGTGGTTCTGGGGCTGGCTGGCAGTGGTGCTGGTCTGGCTGGGACTGTTCGTCTTTTGGGGCTGTTCTCACATGGCGAAGAAGCAGTTTGGCGGTATCACCGGCGATCTGGCAGGCTTTTTCCTGGTGCTGAGTGAAACCGTGTACCTGTTGGGAGCAGCTCTGCTGGGAGGTGTTCTGGCGTGAAACTGATTCTCGGCGGCTATGCCAACGGCAGAACTGCCTACGCCATGCAGAACTATCAGCTGACAGAATCGGACTGTTTTGATGCGGCGGCAGAACCGCTTGCCCGGTGGAACGGGCAGCGGCTGATCCTGCATGCGGAGCAGCTGGTGAATCCGTGGCTGGAGCAGGGAAAGGAACCGTGTACGGAAATTTTGCCATGGCTGGAACGGTGGCAGAATGCAGTGCTCATCACGCAGGAAGTGGGCTGCGGTCTGGTGCCTGTCACCCCGCAGCAGCGGCAGCTGCGGGAAGCCGTGGGACATTTCAACAGATTGTTGGCAGAATGTGCAGAAACGGTGGAACGTGTCTGCTGCGGTCTGGGCATGCAGCTGAAATAGGAGCAGAACCATGTGGATATTGTTGAGTGTTGCGTTGGGATTTTTGCTGGATCTCTGCTTCGGGGATCCGGTCTGGCTGCCGCACCCTGTGGTGCTGATCGGGAAAAGCATTTCGCGGCTGGAAAAATTTCTCCGGCAAAAGTTCCCGCAAACGCCGGCAGGGGAAACAAAGGCAGGCGTGATTCTGGCGGTCTGCATTCCCCTGTGCAGCCTGCTGTTGTCCGGCGGAATCCTGCTGCTGGCGTATCATATTTCGTTCTGGCTCTGGTTTGTGCTGCACACGTTCTGGTCGTATCAGATTCTGGCAGCACGTTGTCTGGAGCAGGAGAGCCGGAAAGTGTATCGGTTTCTGGCGGCTGGCGATTTGTCCGGTGCCAGAACGCAGCTTTCCTATCTGGTAGGACGGGAAACGTCACAGCTTTCTGCTGAAGAAGTGACGAAAGCCTGTGTGGAAACGGTTGCGGAAAATACCTCTGACGGCGTGACTGCACCGCTGTTTTACTTGCTGCTGGGCGGCGTGCCGCTGGGGTTTTGCTATAAGGCAATCAATACGCTGGATTCCATGGTGGGCTACCGCAATGCAAAGTACCTCTTTTTCGGCAGGGCATCGGCAAAAACAGACGATGCGGTAAACTGGCTGCCTGCCCGTATCTGCGGTGTGCTGCTGACTGTTTCCGCGTTTCTTCTGGGACTGGACGGAAAGGGAGCATGGCGGATTTTTCGCCGTGACCGAAACAACCACCTTTCCCCGAACTCTGCACAGACAGAGTCCGCGGCAGCGGGAGCACTGGGCATTCAGCTGGGCGGCACCCATGTCTATTTCGGGGAAGTGGTGGAAAAGCCAACGATCGGAAATGCAGACAGACCGGCAGAACCGGAGGACATTCCCCGTACCAATGGCATGATGCTGGCGGCATCGGGGCTGTCACTGCTGGGATTTGGTCTGCTGCGGCTGGTTGTAGTTTTGCTGCTGCGGTAAGTGAAAACCGAGTTTGCCATGTATGCCATCCATGAAAAAGGGTGGAGAGGTTCTCCTGTGAAGTGTAGCTTCTAGGGCAGTCGTGTTGAAACCGTCCGGCGGAATTCGCTCGTTCCTCGCTGTCTGCCTGTGGCTTTCCAACGCCGATTGTTGCCCTTGCCTGTATTGGCAGTGTTGATATTCTGGTGTTTTCTGGTGCAGGCGGTCAACTTTATTTGATACGGCGTTTGCAAGTTTATCTGTTTATCATCTTTCGTGTACAACCGATTTCACAAGGAGTTACGCTTCTTTTTTTCTTTACTGAAAAGAAAAAAAGAAGCAAAAAAAGAAAAGAGTTCGCGTTTCACTTGCACTATAAGGTCAAATATCGCCCGAAGATATAACATTTTTCGATCAACAAAAATCCCCCGGCGGGGTAACAGGCGGCTGCTGCCGCCGTAACATTACCCTTTTTACAGTTGAAATTGGGGCGTAAAGTCAGCGGCGACCCGCCGCTTTCTTTACTGAAAAGAAAAAAAGAAGCAAAAAAAAGAAAGGAGTTCGCCTACCCTTGCATTATGCGGTAATGTATCACACGAAGATTACACAAGAAACTGTCACCATAAATTCTCACCAACAAAAATCCCCCGGCGGGGCGAACAGGCGGCTTGTCCGCCGTAACATTACCCTTTTTACAGTTGAAATTGGGGCGTAAGGTCAGCGGCGACTCGCCGTAGGGAGGTGTGTTTATGCCGAAACATGGCGGAAATATCTATCAAAATCCGGAATGTTCCGCCGAATGGCTGGACTTTTCGGCAAATATCAACCCGTTCGGCGTGCCGGAAACAGTGCAGCATGCCGTTCAGCGTGCTGTCGGTGCATTGGTGCACTATCCCGATCCCGCCCAGCAAAAACTGCGGCAGGCACTGGCGGAATTCCATGGCAGACTGCCGGCGGAAATCGTCTGCGGTAATGGCGGTGCTGATGTGATCTTTCGCATCGCCCATGCTCTGAAACCGCAGCACGCCCTGCTGCCGGTTCCTGCATTTTCAGAGTACGAAGCGGCACTCCACGAAGCCGGCTGCCACGTGACACACTGGAATATGCCGTTTCCGTATCAGATCACGCCTGCCCTGCTGGACGAACTGCGGCAGGGAAATTATGACTTTCTGGTGCTGTGTAATCCCAATAACCCCACAGGAACCGGAATCCCACCGGCACTGCTGGAACAGCTCCTGCATCTTGCCGCAGAAAAGCACGTCTTTGTCCTGCTGGACGAGTGCTTCTGCGATATGGCGGAAACAGAGCCGGACATTGTTTCCATGATTCCGCGGCTGTCGGAGTTTCCACATGTGCTGGTGCTGAAATCCCTGACGAAACTGTACGCCCTTGCCGGTCTTCGGCTGGGTTACGGCATCTGTTCCGATCAGAAAGTGACGGCAAAAATCGCACACACCGGACAGCCGTGGTCGGTCAATCTGCTGGCAGAAGCTGCCGGCATCGCGGCACTGTCGGCGGAGGACTATCGGAAAATGTCGCTGGAATTTCTGCAAAATGAGCGTTGGCGGCTGTTTGACGAACTGGGAAAACTGGGGTTCCGTATGTGGAAACCCAGTGCCAATTACGTGTTCTTTCAGGCGGAACAATGTCCGGATCTGGACAGGCAGCTGCTGCCCTACGGAATCCTGCTGCGGCACTGCGATACCTATGACGGACTGGACGCGACTTATTATCGTGCAGCTGTGCGGCTGCCGGAGGAAAATCAATATCTGTTGCACTGTCTGCGGTGCATTCTGGGCGAGGAGGGCTTGTTATGGCAGCAAAATCACTAATGGTACTGGGGACAATGTCGTCTGCCGGAAAAAGTTTTGTCACGGCAGGGCTTTGCCGGATCTTCCGGCAGGACGGCTACCGGACAGCCCCGTTCAAATCCCAGAACATGGCACTCAATTCCTATATCACCGCAGACGGCATGGAAATGGGACGGGCACAGGTGATGCAGGCGGAAGCGGCAGGTATTGCACCAGACGTTCGCATGAACCCGATTTTGCTGAAGCCCACCAGCGACAGCGGCTCGCAGGTGATCGTCAACGGCGAAATCTACGGCACCATGCGTGCACAGGAATATTACACGAAAAAGCAGGAACTGATTCCCTACATTCTGAAAGCCTATCACGCTCTGGCAGCGGAAAACGACATCATCGTACTGGAGGGTGCCGGCAGTCCGGCGGAGATCAATCTCAAGTCAGTGGACATTGTCAATCTGGGCATGGCGGAACTCTCGGATTCTCCGGCGATTCTGGTGGGGGATATTGACCGCGGCGGCGTGTTTGCATCACTTTATGGTACGATCATGCTACTGGACGATGCGGAACGCCGCCGGATTCGGGGCATTGCCATCAACAAATTCCGCGGAGATGTGGAAATCCTGAAGTCGGGGCTGACTATGCTGGAGGAACTGACTGGTATTCCCGTGCTGGGCGTGGTGCCGTATCTGCCGTTGGAACTGGACGATGAGGACAGCCTTTCCGAACGGCTTTCCCGACGGGAAGCGGCGGCGGAATCTCTGCTGGACGTGGCGGTTATCCGGTTTCCCCGCATTTCCAACTTTACGGATTTCGAAGCGTTGGAACAGGTGGAGGGCGTGTCGGTGCGGTATGTTTCCCGACGCGGTGAACTGGGCACACCGGATATGATCCTTCTTGCAGGCACCAAGAGCACAATGGCAGATCTCCGCTGGCTGCGGCAAAGCGGACTGGAGGCGGAACTGCTGAAATGCCACGAAAAAGGCGTGTTCCTCATGGGTATCTGCGGCGGTTTTCAGATGCTGGGAAAACGGCTCTGCGATCCGGAACAGGTGGAAGACGGCGGCGAACTCCGCGGCATGGGGCTGCTCGATGTGGAAACCGTTTTCCAACCGGAAAAGCATCGTGCTCAAACTGCCGGAATGGTTGCCCGTTTGTCCGGACAGCTGGAACCGCTTTCCGGCTGTGCTGTGCGGGGCTACGAAATTCACATGGGCGAAACGGTGTACACGGAAACGGCACAGCCTTTTGCCATGCTGACGGACGGCAGAAAGGACGGTTGTGTTTGTGCAGACGGCACAGTTTGCGGCACATATCTGCACGGCATTTTCGACACGCCGGAACTGACGCAGAAGCTGGTGCAGCTGCTGTTGGAGAAAAAGGGCATTTCCGGAACGACAGTGCCGGCGGTGGACTTTGCGGCGAAAAAGGAACAGGAATACGATAAGCTGGCTGATCTGCTGCGGGAGCATCTGGACATGCCGAAAATCTACGACATTCTGAACAGCTGGGGGAAAACGCCATGAAGCAGCTGCGGGAAGGATACACGACCGGTTCCTGTGCGGCGGCGGCAAGTTTCGCCTCAGTGCTGTGGCAGACTTCCGGCAAGTGTCCGGAGTGGGTCGAACTGGAAGTGCCGGCAGGAAAGCTGCTGCATCTGGAAATACAGGCAGAAGAAGCCTATACCTGCGGTGTGCAGAAAGACGGCGGCGACGATCCGGACGAAACCAACGGCTGTCTGGTGACGGCTTCTGTGGAGATTCTTCCTGCTGCCGGAGCCGTGCAGTTTCGTGCCGGAACTGGTGTGGGGACAATCACCCGAAAAGGGCTGAAACTGTCGGTGGGAGAACCGGCAATCAATCCGGTGCCGCGGCAGATGATCGAAAAGGCAGTGCGGTCTGTCATTGGAGAAAAGGGTGCAGTGGTGACGATCTCCGTGCCCAACGGAGAAGTGATCGCAGAAAAAACATTCAACGGACGGCTGGGCATTACTGGCGGAATCTCCATACTGGGCACCACCGGCATCGTCCGTCCCATGAGCGAAGAAGCCATACGGGAAACCCTGTATCTGGAGCTGTCCATGTGCCGGCAGGAGTACGGCACCGCCTGTGCCTTTGTGACGGGCTATGCGGGGGAGTCATTTCTGAAGCGGCAGTATCCGCAGGGAAAAGCCATTGTGCTTTGCAGCAATTATCTGGGCTATCTGCTGGACTGTGCAGAAGAACTGGGCTTTACCCATGTGCTGCTGGCAGGCCGGACGGGAAAGCTGGTGAAGCCGGCAGCGGATATTATGTATCTGCACAGTCACACTGCCGGCGGACAGCGGGAAGTGATCTGCACCCATGCAGCACTTGCCGGAGCGTCCCGTGCACAGGTGCAGCAGCTGTATCAGTGTAACACCACACGGGACATGACGGAACTGCTCTGTACCTATCCCCTTGCGGAGCAGGTCTGGCATACCATTGCAGAGAAGGTCTGCGAAAACTGCATGCGGCGTACCCATGGAAAAATACAGGTGGGGCTGCTGCTGCTGGACGAAAATGACAGGATTCTGGCGGAGAGCAGCCAGACGGATTCCATCAGAAAGGCGTGGTTGACATGCGGCACAAACTGATTCTTGCCGGAGGCGGCAGCGGCACGGCGGAGTATCTGCTGCCGGCAGCAAAAAAAGCACTGGAAGAAGTGGAACTGGTCATTGCTTCTCCGCGGTTTCTGGAACTGCTTCACGCCAGAAAGACCATGCCTATGGGGCATATTTCCGAACTGCTGGAATCCCTTCCGGCAATGCTGGAACGGGAGAGCATCGGCATTGTGGTTTCCGGCGACCCGCTGCTGTACAGCCTTTGCCGGACGCTCCGGAACCGGTATCCGGAACTGGAAATGCAGGTGATCCCCGGCGTGGGATCGCTACAGCTGTTGGGGGCGGCGTTTGGGCTGACGATGGAACAGGCGAAGATTTGCAGCATTCACGGCAGGGCGTATCATGCCGGCACCATTGCCTGCACGGTTTCGGAGCATGCGGAAACTTTTTTCTTTTGTTCCCGTACACAGGGGCCGCGGGAGATCGCGGCGGCATTGCTGGCATACGGGCTGTCGGATACGGAAATTTTCGTGGGGGCAGATCTGACCTATCCCACCCAGAAGCTCTGGCACGGCACACCGGCACAGGCGGCAGAACTGGACGATCCGGAACTGTGCGTGGCGGCGGTGCGGAATCCGGCTCCCAAGCCGGTGACCAGACTGGGATTGCTGCCGGACAGTGCATTTCTGCGGAATCGTTCGCCTATGACCAAGGAGGAAGTCCGTGCGGTGATACTGTCCAAGCTGCGGCTGAAACCGGACGCGGTCATCTGGGATCTGGGGGCAGGAACAGGCAGCGTTTCCATAGAATGTGCCCGCATGTGTCCGTTCGGGGAGGTCTACGCGGTGGAGTATAAGCCGGAGGCACTGGACATTCTGGAACAGAACAAGACACGGTTTCAGACGAAGAATTTGCAGATCATTGCCGGCAGGGCAGAAGAACAGGTGCAGCATTTGCCGGTGCCGGACTGTGTCTTTTTGGGTGGCAGCAGCGGTGCGGCAAAACAGCTGGTTGCCGGTCTGCGGCAGCTGCGGCAGCCGGTACGGCTGGTCGCCAGTGCGGTGACAATGGAAACGCAGGCGGAACTGTTTCCGCTGTTGCAGGAACTGCCGCAGTTCGAAGTGGTGCAGCTGGCAGTCGGCTGCGGAAAAACGGTGGGAAATTATCACGTGCTGGAGGGCAATCATCCGGTGCTGCTGTTCTCGTGCATGACAAAGGAGTAAACCATGAAACAAGGAATTTTTTATGCGGTAGGCGTTGGGGCAGGTGACCCGATGGACATGACTCTGCGGGCAAAGGCAGTGCTGGAACAGGCAGACATCATCGTCACGCCCATTCCCAAAGCCGGCGGCACATCTGCGGCATATGCCATTGCGGCACAGGCGGCAGACCTCTCCCATGCGGAACGGCTGGACATTCTGTTTCCCATGCAGGCACACAACGACTATCGGGAACGGCTTCGTTCCGGTGTATTGCAGCCGGTCTGTACAGCCCTGGACAGCGGCAGGCAGGTGGCAATGGTGACACTGGGTGATGTTTCTGTTTACAGCACAGCTTCCTATGTGCGGCAGCTTCTGGCGGAAAAGGGCTATGCCACACAGGTGATCGCCGGTGTGCCGTCCTTTTGTGCCGGTGCGGCAAAGGCACAGCAGAGCCTTTGCGAGAACAGCGAGTCCCTGCGAATTCTGCCGGCAGTGCATTCCCGTGAAGCGGTCGAAACCGCACTGGAACAGTTCGACAATCTGGTGGTGATGAAAGCCGGACGTGCTATGGCGTGGCTCCTGCCGCTGCTGCGGGAACGGGGACTGCTGGAACATACCACCATGCTCCGCGATGTGGGCATGCCGTCGGAATACATCGGCAAGCCGGAACTGGAGCCGTATTCATATTTTACCACACTGCTCATCAAGGGAGGAGATCTGTAAATGGTATATTTTGTAGGTGCCGGTGCCGGTGATCCGGAACTGCTGACAGTCAAAGGCAAGCGGCTGATCGACAACGCCGATACAATTATTTATGCCGGTTCGCTGGTGAATCCCGCGGTGCTGGCAGACCGCAGGCCGGATTGTCAGGTGTACGACAGTGCTGGCATGACACTGGAAGAAGTCCTTGCTGTGATGCAGGAAACAGAAGCACAGGGGAAAACGACTGTCCGTGTCCATACCGGCGATGCTTCCATTTACGGGGCGATTCGGGAACAGCTGGACGCGTTGGACAAGCTGGGGATTCCTCATACAGTGGTGCCGGGAGTCAGTTCGTTTCTGGCTGCGGCTGCGGCAATGCAAAAGGAATACACCCTGCCGGACGTGACTCAGACGGTGATCCTCACCCGCATGGAGGGCAGAACACCGGTTCCGGAACGGGAACGGCTGGAAGAACTGGCGAAGCACCGTGCCACCATGATTATTTTTCTTTCGGTGGGACGTATTGCGGAGCTGGCGGAACGGCTGCGGACTGCTTATCCGTCAGCCACACCGGTGGCAGTGGTGTACAAGGCAAGCTGGCCGGAGGAAAAAATCGTGACCGGAACCCTTCTGGACATTGCCGAGAAAGTGCAGGCGGCAGGCATTACCAAGACTGCACTGGTGACTGTGGGCGAATTTCTGGGGGACACCTATGCCCTGTCGAAGCTGTACGATAAAACATTTACCCACGAATTCCGAAAGGGTACCGAAGCATGAAAACGGCGTATTTCTGGCTGACACCGCAGGGGAAACAGCTGGCAGAACAATTGCAGGCACACTTCGGCGGCACGGTGGAACCAAAGGCGGATTTTGCAGAAGCAGTGCGGCGGGCGTTTGCAGACTGTGATGCACTGGTGTTTGTCATGGCGACAGGTATCGTGGTGCGTACCATTGCTCCGCTGGTGCAGTCCAAGGCATCTGATCCGGCAGTGCTGGTGCTGGATCAGCGGGGAAAACATGTCATCAGTCTGCTGTCCGGTCATCTGGGCGGTGCCAATGCTATGGCAGAGCAGGCGGCGGCGTATCTGGGCGGAGAAGCCGTCATCACCACGGCGACTGACGTGGAACACGTGCCGGCGTTCGATCTGTTTGCCAAGGAAAATCATCTGACTATCGAAAATCTGGAAGAACTGAAATATATCAGCGGGGCATTGGTGGCGGGAGAGCCGGTTTCCCTTTGCACAGCGTTTCCGGTGGAAAAGAACGCGTTTCCGGAAACGGTACAGATACAGTCTTTCTCCGAAACGCCCCGGCATGCCTGTGCTGTGGCAATTGCAGATACCACGGAATCTGTCGCGGCACCCCATGTGCTCTATCTGCGGCCGAAAAGTCTGGTGCTGGGGGTGGGGTGCAAAAAGCAGATCCCGCCGGCACATCTGGAACAGTGTTTCCGGACGTTTTTGCAGGAGCACCACCTCAGTCTTTCGGCAGTGGAAAAGCTGGCGACCATTGGGCTGAAGCGGGAAGAGCCGGCGATTCTGGCACTGTGTGAGAAGTACCGCCTGCCGCTGGAGATCGTGGCAGATGCAGATATTCAGGCTTGTGCGTATCCCTTTGCTGCATCGGCATTTGTGCAGCAGGTCACAGGGCTGCCTTCTGTTTCAGAGGCTTCTGCCTATCTGGCATCGGGCTGCGGGGAAGTGCTGACCGGAAAAGTGAAGTACAGCGGTGTCACATTTGCCGCCTGTCGGAAAACAATCGAGCCGCTGCATTGGAAGGAGCGAGGGCAATGAAACCGAAAATTTATGTTGTCGGGTTTGGACCCGGAGAACGTCCATATATGACACAGCAGGCAGTGGATGCTATGACACAGGCAGATCTGGTCGTGGGCTACACCACATACGTCCGCCTGCTGGAAAAGCAGTTCCCCGAACTGCAATATTATGCCACTCCCATGCGGAAAGAAACAGACCGCTGCCGTGCTGCGGTAGAAGCGGCACTGACCGGAAAAACAGTAGCTCTGGTTTCCAGCGGCGACAGCGGTATTTACGGCATGGCTGGAGTGCTGCTGGAAATTGCAGCGGAGATGCAGGCAGATGTGGAAGTAACTGCCGTTGCCGGTGTCACGGCTGCCAGTGCGGCGGCGGCAGTGCTGGGAGCACCGCTGATGCACGACTTTTCCGTTATCAGCCTGAGCGACTGCATGACACCGCTGGAACAGATCTACCGGCGGGTCGCATTGGCGGCGGAGGCGGATTTTGTCATCTGCCTGTATAATCCTAAATCCCGTTCCCGCACGGCGTATCTGGCAGAAGCGGCAAAGCTGATACAGCAGCACCGCAAGCCGGAAACACCGGTGGGCATTGTCCGGAATGCGGGACGGGAAGGGGAACGGGCCTGGATCACCACGCTGGAAAAGCTGCCGGAAGAACCGGTGGATATGTTCTGTGTGGTGCTGGTGGGCAATTCCCAGACCTATGTGCAGAACGGCAAAATGATCACGCCCCGCGGCTATTGTGTCAGACGGGAGGAATCGCGTTGAAGATCGCTGTCATTGCCGGAACTAGCGAAGCTACGGAACTGATCGCGGCACTGCCGGCGGAAGATACTGTCACCGCCTTTGCTGCTACGGCATACGGGAAAGAAATTCTGGCGGGACAGCACTGCACCGTGCATGTGGGACGGCTGGACACGGAAGGGTTCCGGCAGGCTCTCCGCGGTATGCATGCCGTGGTTGATGCGTCCCACCCATTTGCACAGGAAGTGACAAAAACCGTGCGGCAGGTCTGTACCGAATTGCAGCTGCCCTATTTTCGGCTGGGACGGCAGAAGATGACGTATGCCTATGACAAGCTGGTGCCGGTGGATTCCAAAGAAGCGGCGGCAGCTTATCTCGCCGGAATTTCCGGAAACATTTTGCTGACCACCGGTGGAAACACCCTTTCGTTTTATGCGGAAAATGTGCCGGAATTTGCGGTGCGGGGGTGGGCGAGGATTCTGGACACACCGGATTCCCGCCGCCTGACGGAGCCGTTTCAGGCACATTGTATCTACGCCAAGCCGCCTTTTTCGCAGGCGGACACGGAGAAGCTGCTGCGGGAACATCAGATTGCTGTACTGGTTTCCAAGGACAGCGGCAAACGCGGCGGCGTAGCAGAAAAAATTGCAGCAGCAAAGACCATGCAGATTCCGGTGGTGCTGATTACGGCACCGGAGGAATCCGTTCACACCATTGCAGAGGTCGCAGCACAATTGCAGCAGTACCGGAGGAATTTTTATGGAACCGATCTATCAGAAACCCATGGACATTGAAGCGAGAAGCATGGCGATCATCGAGGAACACCTCACCGGCGTAACACTGCCGGAGCCGGAACGGAGCATTCTCAAGCGGGTGATCCACACGACTGCCGATTTCGATTACACGGAAAATCTGTGCTTTTCGGAAAATGCCGTGTCGTCTGCACTGGAAGCCCTGCAAAGGGGAGCACACATTGTGACGGATACCAATATGGCACTTTCCGGCATCAATAAGCGTTCACTCCACGGGCTGGGGTGCGAAGCGTATTGTTTCATGTCCGATGCAGACGTGGCAGAGGAAGCCAGAGTGCGTGGTGTGACGCGGGCAATGGTTTCCATGGAAAAGGCGTGCCGGCTGGACGGGGACTTGATTTTTGCGGTGGGAAATGCCCCGACAGCTCTGATACAGCTGGACGAACTGATTCGTGCAGGAAAGCTGCTGCCGAAGCTGATCATCGGCGTGCCGGTGGGATTTGTCAATGTGGTGGAAGCCAAGGAACTGATCATGGCACAGGAACAGGTGCCGTATATTGTGGCAAAGGGGCGAAAGGGCGGCAGCAATGTGGCGGCGGCGATCTGTAATGCGTTGCTGTATCAGCTGTACCGGTAAAAACAGAATTGGAACCGGAGAAATTTTCAGCACAAACACAAAATATAATATATAAGGCAATACCGCACAAAGAGCGTCTGGCGACTTTGCACGCCATCTGCTTGCAAATTTCCCGTCATATTTCACAAAAATGCTCGTGAATACATCAAGTATTCACTCCGCTTTTTGTTTCATCTGACGAAAAATTTGACGACGCATCTGTCGCACAATCTTTGTGCGGTATTGCCATAAAGGAGATCTCTGATGCATAATCCAATACAAGACCTTACCAAAAAGGAATGGCTTCTCTGGCTGGGATCGCTGCTGATTGTCATTCTTTCCAATCTGGTATCCGGCAGTGTGGACGTTCTGACACTGGTTGCCGTCTGTGTGGGCATTACTTCGCTGATCTTTGCCGCAAAGGGAAACGTCTGGGCACAGATTCTGATGATCGTGTTCAGCATTCTGTACGGCATCATTTCGTGGCGGTTCCGCTACTGGGGTGAGATGATTACTTATCTGGGCATGACCATGCCCATGGCGGTCTGGTCTACGATCACGTGGATCCGGAACCCGTCAAAAAACGGAAACGAAGTGGAGATCCAGAAGCTGAACCGGAAACATATCGCGGGGCTTTCTGTTTTCAGCGTGGCGGTAACTGCGGCGTTTTACTACATTTTGCACATGCTGGATACGCCGAATATCGTGTTCAGTACCATTTCCGTTACCACCAGTTTTCTGGCGGCATCGCTGACCATGCTGCGTTCCTCTTATTATGCGTTGGGGTATGCCATGAACGATATTGTGCTGATCGTGCTGTGGGTGCTGGCATCGCTGAAAAATCCGGCGTATATCCCGGTGGCAGTGAACTTTGCGATTTTCTTTCTGAATGACCTGTACGGGTTTGTCAGCTGGAAAAAGCGGGAAGCAGTGCAGGGGTAGTTTCTCTTTCTCATGGAATGATTCTAAAAAAGGCAGCGGGAATTCTTTCCCACTGCCTTTAGGCAATACCGCACAAAAAGCGTCTGGCGACTTTGCACGCCATCTGCTTGCAAATTTCCCTTCAGAGCCTGTTTCGTATCTTCCCGCACGCATCTTGCGTGCATATTTTCCGAGATATTTCGGGAAAATACTCGAAAATCCACAAAGGATTTTCTCCGTTTTCCCCTTCATCTCTCAAAAAATCTGACGACGCAATCTGCATACGTCAGATACGAAACAGACTCTCATATTTCACAAAAATGCTCGTGAATACATCCAGTATTCACTCCGCTTTTTGCTTCATCTGACGAAAAATTTGACGACGCATCTGTCGCACAATCTTTGTGCGGTATTGCCTTTCGTGTTTTTCTATTTTTCATGGTGCTGTTTTTGCAGCTGCAAAAAATCTTCCGCCAGCTGTTGTGCGGCGGCGTAAGAATCCAGGTGGTAGCATCTTGCCCGAAACTGTGCTGCCCCATAGAGTCCGGTCATGTACCACGCCGCATGCTTTCGGGCATCGCGAATGGCGATCTCCGGCGGCTTCTGGGGATTGCATTCCAGAATCAGCCGCACATGCCGGAGCATGGTTTCCATGCGTTCTTCCAGCGTAGGCGGCACTACCAGTTCGCCGGACATTGCCGCCTGAATCTCCCGAAACAGAAACGGATTCCCATAGGTGCCCCGTCCTGCCATGACCAGATCACAGCCGGTCTGCTCATACAGTGCAAGGCAGTCCGCCGCAGTCTGCACATCGCCGTTGCCGATGACGGGAATGGACACTGCCTGCTTGACTTCCCGAATGGCGTTCCAGTCGGCTTTGCCGCTGTACAGCTGGGATTTGGTTCTGCCGTGTACGGTAATTGCGGCGGCACCGGCAGCTTCCATTGCCTGTGCAAAGGGGACGGCGTTGATGCTGTTCTCGTCCCAGCCCAGCCGGAACTTGACTGTGACCGGTACGCTGCTCTCCCGCACGGCAGCCCGCACGATCTCCTGTGCCAGCGGAATGTTCCGCATCAGGGCACTTCCTGCACCGGTGGCAACTACCTTATGTACCGGACAGCCCATGTTGATGTCGATCCAGTCCGGTTCGTACTGCTGCACCAGTGCGGCGGCTTTTCCCACGAATTCCGGCTCGCTGCCGAACAGCTGCAAGCCCATGGGGCGTTCCGGTTCGGTAATGGTGCAGAGTTCTGCGGAGCCTTTGTCCCCGTAGCACAGCCCCTTGACGGAAACCATTTCGCTGACGGTGGCAGCTGCTCCGAAGCTGCGGCAGAGCAGCCGGTAGGCACGGTCGGCAACGCCTGCCATTGGTGCCAGAATTGCCGTGCGGGGCAGGGCGGTCTTTCCGAGGGTGAATGCGGTTTGTATTGTCTGCATGAGGGTTCTCCTTATGATGATGTTTGAGGCAATACCGCACAAAGAGCGTCTGGCGACTTTGCACGCCATCTGCTTGCAAATTTCCCGTCATATTTCACAAAAATGCTCGTGAATACATCAAGTATTCACTCCGCTTTTTGCTTCATCTGACGAAAAATTTGACGACGCATCTGTCGCACAATCTTTGTGCGGTATTGCCTTGATACTTTGTGCGGTGTTGCCCTATATTATAACATAGTTTTGGCGGAATGTAAACGGGGATTTTGAAAATCTCGAAAATGTCTGCACAGTGCCTGAACTGCCGCCGGTAATTCTGTTGGATACCTGCCATATTTTGTCCACGTGTCGAAAACAGATGATTCTGTTTCATGAACGCATTTTGAAAATTAGTGGCTTTTTGCAGAAACTGCTTGACATGACAGGCGAATTTGGGTATAATAAAAGTGTTGGAGAATTTTGCAAGAAGTTCCCCAAAAAAAGCATGCAATGAGATTGCTGCAAATTATCAGGAGGTAGTACCAATGGCATTGACTAACAACAAGAATGTGCTGCAGTGGGTTGACGAAATGGTCGCTCTGACAAAGCCGGCTAAGGTCGTATGGATCGACGGTTCTAAAGAACAGCTGGATGCACTGACAGAAGAAGTAACTTCTCTGCCGGAAGGCAATCATGACAAGATGTACAAGCTGAATCCGGACAAGCTGCCGGGTTGTCTGTATCATCGCACACTCCCGAACGACGTTGCTCGTGTAGAGGATCGTACCTTTATCTGCTCTAAGACAAAGGAAGGTGCAGGTCCGACCAACAACTGGATGGATCCGGAAGAAATGAAGGCAAAGCTCATTCCGCTGTATGACGGCGTAATGAAGGGCAGAACCATGTACGTGATCCCGTATTCTATGGGTCCGATCGGTTCTCCGCTGGCAAAGGTTGGCGTTGAGCTGACTGACTCCATCTATGTTGTTCTGAACATGAACATCATGACTCGTATGGGTGCAGATGCATTTAAGAATCTGGGTGACACCTCCAACGACTTCGTTCGTGGTCTGCACTCCAAGGCAGATGTTGATCCGGAAAAGCGTTATATCGTACAGTTCCCGGAAGAAAACACGATCTGGTCCATCAACTCCGCTTACGGCGGCAACGTTCTGCTGGGCAAGAAGTGCTTCGCTCTGCGTATCGCTTCCTTCCAGGGCAAGAACGAAGGCTGGATGGCTGAACACATGCTGATCCTGGGCGTTCAGAAGCCGAACGGCGAAACCAAGTATATCACTGCTGCTTTCCCGTCTGCTTGCGGTAAGACCAATCTGGCTATGCTGATCCCGCCGGAGGGTTATAAGAAGAATGGCTATAAGGTATTCACAGTCGGCGACGACATCGCTTGGATGAAGCCGGGCAAGGACGGCAGACTGTATGCGATCAATCCGGAGAATGGTTTCTTCGGTGTTGCTCCGGGTACCAATGACCACTCCAACCCGAACGCTCTGGCTTGCACCAAGTCTGACACGATCTTCACCAACGTTGCTCTGAACAATGCAGACAACACTGTTTGGTGGGAAAAGCTGGATAAGAATCCGCCGGTTGACGCAACTGAGTGGACTGGCAAGAAGGTAAATGGTCCGGAATTCATCGCTGAAGGCGGTAAGCTGGCTCACCCGAACTCCAGATTCACCTCTCCGGCAAAGAACTGCCCGTGCCTCTCTCCGGAATTCAACAATCCGGAAGGTGTACCGATCTCCGCAATCATCTTCGGCGGTCGTCGTGCATCTACCACTCCGCTGGTATATCAGTCCTTCGACTGGACACACGGCACCTATATGGGTTCTGCTGTTTCTTCTGAAACAACCGCAGCTGCTACCGGTGCAGTCGGCGTTCTGCGTCACGACCCGATGGCTATGAAGCCGTTCATCGGTTACAACGTAGGTGACTACTGGGCACACTGGCTGGAAATGGGCGAAAAGCTGGGCGACAAGGCTCCGAAGATCTTCAACGTAAACTGGTTCAAGACCGACGATGAAGGCAACTTCCTGTGGCCGGGCTTCGGCGACAACATGCGTGTTCTGGACTGGATCATCAAGCGTTGCGAAGGCACTGTAGACGCTGTTGAAACTCCGATCGGCTATGAGCCGAAGGCTGAGGACATCAACGTTGACGGTCTGGTTTACGAGGGCAAGCAGTTCACTTCCGATGACATCGCAGACCTGCTGAAGCTGGATATGGATAAGTGGGAATCTGAGATCACCGAGATGCGTAGATACTATGATGAAGACATCAAGGCTAAGGGCGGCAACATTCCGGCTGCTCTGTATGAACAGCTGGATAAGCTGGAAGACCGCATCAAGAAGGCTGCAAAGTAAGGAACATTTTTTCTGGCATAAAAAATAATTGCGTGATTGCATAAAAAGAGGACGTTTCCGTTTCGGCGGAAGCGTCCTTTTTGATTTCAGAGCATGTTCTTGTGCGGGTTGACCTGTACGGAAAAGTGCATCTGCCCTGCGGCAGTTTTCCAGTCGCTCTGTTCCATATCCTTGTAGCACTGGCTCCAAAGGCACGGCTCCACATCGAACACGTCTGCGTGGTGCTCGGAAACGGTTTCCCGAAATGCCGCCTGACACAGCTTTGTGATTTCCTGTGATGCCGCTTCAAAATCCCCATCGCCCTCTAGGAAAATGGCGGCGGTGACGTGGAATCCGTCCGGCAGTTTTTCCGCGGAAAGCTGTGTTTTGGCAGACGAAACAGCGTAGCTGCCGCTTTCTGTGGAGAACTGTTCCGGATAGTTGTCCCCGCGGAGCCAGCAGAGTCCGGAAACCGCATCTGGAGAAAGGGCAGCGGAGAGGTTCGTTTTGGTTGCGATGGCGGCGGAAAATCCGTCCTCTGTCATCAGGGGAACCAGTGCCGTGCCGGAAGCTGTGTCCCATTCCCGCAGAATGGTGAACAGATCGGTTTCCGGAAGCTGTCCGGCGTGTTCCGCCTGCCGCAGCTGTTCTACGGTTTTGATGGTGTCCTCCTGTGCAAGGGTGATGCCGTCGGCGGAACATGCCACCTTGCAGGCGGGGGACAGGCGGTACTGCTGCATCAGATCGTCCAGCTGTTCTCCAAATGCGGGATCTTCATAGGCGATCAGTTCCAGATGCCCCAGAAAAAGTGTTTTTCCTACCGGAACGGCGGCGTTGGCAACTGCCTGAGAAACGGAACTGCCCTTGCCGTAGGCAATCGCTTTTGATTCGTGAAAGTCGTGCAGCAGTACCGTCGGCGTGTCAGGAGATCGCAGTTCGATCGCCTGTAGATATGCCCTGTCCCGCACTTGGGTGGCGGCACAGCCGGTGCAGAGCAGCAGGACTGCCGCAGTCAATCCAGCCGGAAATGCAATGGTATATTTCATAGGAAACAGTTCCTCCTTTCGGGCGTTGCCAGCAGCAGAACCGGATCAGAACTCCCAGATACCGGAAACAGAAATTTTTGAAGCTGCCCCCGCAATGCCCAGCATAGACAGCAGACATAGGGTACTGGTGTAACGCAGCTTCGGAAAGCACAGCTTTAACAGATGTGCCGCCAGCACGGCGAACAGCGTGATCCGCAGCACGCAGAGCATGACGAATACCAAGATATAAAGGGCATCAGCACGCTGGGTGCTCAGGGGCTGGGAAACGGAAACAATGGCGAAAAACGGGTGGCTGGCTTTTGCCATGCGGCTGCCCAGCACTGCCATGCCCAGCACGGAAAGATAGCTGCCCAGCAGGAACTTTCCCACCCATACCGGCACAATGCTGCGGTAGGTTTTCTTCTCGGAAAAGTCCAGCAGCAGAAACAGCAGCGGCAGTTCGTCTGCGGTGGTCATGCTGCGGAAAAAGCCTTTCCAAATGGTATCGTTGGGGGAGAGTGCCAGATTCTGCGGTTCTGCCTGTGGAATGGCACCAATACACATGATCGCCAGCGTAATCAGCAGGATTCCCAGAATCATGGTGCTGCTGCGGGCAATGGTATGGATCCCCAGCGATACGGTGTACAGACATACCAGTGCGATCAGTGCCGCCGCCAGAAACTTTTCCGAAAAGGGCAGGGAAATTTCCTGTGAGGTCTGCTGTAACTGGACAAAGGAAGTCCCGCCGCGAAACAGCAGATAGACAATAAAGCACAGGGGCAGAATGCGGTGCCTGCGTGCACATTCGCCAAAACAGAACCCTGTCCGATAGAGCAGCAGTATGGGAATACAGAGCAGCAGCTGTACCGCGGCGGCAATGGCAGCCCCGAAAATGCCCTCAATGGTGAACGGCTCGGTTCGGCAGAGCAGGGGAAAGGCGGCACTGCCCAGCAGAACCGCAAAGATCTGGTTGGAACGGAGTTTATTCATGGTATTCCTCCACGGTGAAACTGCCGGACTGCATCTTGCGGAAGCTGACCCGCGTCAGGGTATCCCGAAAGCCCTTTTTGTACAGCGGGGCAATGGGTGCTGTGATCGGGAAGCCAAAGCTTTCGCCGGCACAGAGATTGAACAGCACGGCTGCTCCCAGCAGACTGATGCCGAACAGCCCCCAGAATCCTGCAATCAGCAGAAACGCCAGCCGCAGCAGGGTGATGCTCTGTGCTAGATCAGGCACGACGAAGCCGGCAATGACGGCAATGGCGGTGACGGTGAGCATGGGGGTGCTGATCAGTCCGGAGGCAACTGCCGCGTCCCCGATGATCAGTCCGGCGACAATGCTCACGGCACCGCCTACGGCTTTGGGCAGCCGCAGACCGGCTTCCCGTATGATCTCGTAGACCAGCAGCACACCGATTGCTTCGGCAGTCAGGGAAATGGGGGCGTTTTCCTCGGCATCTGCCAGAATCAGCAGCAGGGTGCGGTTCAGCAGTTCGGGGTGGTGCAGGGCAATCGCCACATACAACGCCGGCAGCAGCACTGCCACCAGAAAGGCGGCGTACTTGATCCAGCGAACCAGCGTGGCATAGGCAGGACGATAGCAGTAGTCGTCCATAGTCTGGAAGCTTTCGCAGAACAGCTTGGGAATCACCAGTGCGAAAGGCGTGCCGTCGATCAGCAGCCCGACGCGTCCCTCCAGCAGCTTGGCACAGAGCACGTCCGGTCGCTGGGTAGTGCCCACAGTGTCGAACAGACAGCCGCGGCGGTTCTCCAGAAAGGGCTGGAGATAGCCGGAGGAGAGTATGGACTCCAGTTCCATTTCGTCCAGCCGTGCCTTGATCTGTGCGATCAGGGATTGGGGCACGCGGTCTGCCATGTAGCAAAGGCAAAGGTCTGTTTGGCTTTTGGAACCTTTGACAAACAGTTCCAGTTTCAGCTGCGGGGTTTTCATGCGGCGGCGAAGCAGGGACATATTCACGCGAACAACTTCAATGAAGCCGTCCTTTGCTCCCATGACGTTGTCCTCGCCGGAGGGCTCGCTGACGGAACGCTTGTCGTAGCCCTGTATCCCGAATACCAGTGCAGAATCGGCTCCGTCCAGCACCAGCACGGCAAAGCCGGAGTTCAGAAACCGGAACAAGTCAGCATAGGTGCTTGCCTCTGCACGGTCGATAGAATACAGCTGGTGATTCCGGATAAAGGCGAAAACATTTGCCGCAGTGGGGCATTCCAGCCGGATCGCGGTGATGGGCTTGAGGATCAGTTCCGTCATAGTGGACGTAGACAGCATGCCCTCACAGCAGAGCAGAGCGGCAGGCAGCCCGCTGAGAACAAATTCGTTGACCAGCAGGTCTGACGAACCCTCTGCAATGGTGCGGATCTTGCTGAGGTTGACAGAAAGCTGCGGCGAAATGGTCTGTTGTAATAAAATCTCTGTGTGGTTTTGTTGCATAGGGCAACCTCCCGAATGGATTCACGGCAGGACTGCCGTTCTGTTTTCAGTATGCCGCTTTCTCAAAAAAAGATGCAAAATGGATTGCTTTTTTTCCGGAGATGTGCTATAATAAAGTGGATATTTTGTCGAAGAAAGGACGCTTTTATGAAACAACACATTTGGATATACGGGAAAAGGCTGGCGGCAGTACTCACTGGTATCGCCTGCCTTTGTGCGGCGGCTGGCTGCTCCAAGACCAACGAGATCAACGACAGTGCGGCAGTTCCGGCAAACGCACCGGTTTCGGACAGCTCCGCAGACAGCGGTGAAACGCCGTCCGACGACAGCACCGCAGATTCCACCGCAGAAGCCGGCGGCGACACTTCCATTCACGTGGTCGCGGTGGGGGACAATCTGGTACAGCAGTGCGTGTATCAGAGTGCACAGGCACACTCCAATGACGGGACAAGCTATAATTTCGATTATTGCTATGACAACATCAAGCCGCTAATCAACGGTGACCTGAATATCATCAATCAGGAAACGCTGATCTGCGGCGACGGCTTCGAGGTGTCCGGCTCCAATTTCAACTTCAATTCGCCGGTGGAACTGGGGGATGCCGTGGTGGGCATGGGCTTCAATGTTATCACCATGTGCAACAACCACCTGCTGGACAAGGGTGAAAGCGGACTGAACGGCTGCCTGAACTACTGGGATCAGAAGATGCAGCAGTATCCGGACATTCTGGCATGCGGAGTCTATCGGGACTATGTGGACATGCAGCAGCATATCCGCACCAAGGAATTCAACGGAAAAACAGTGGCATTTCTTAGCTACACCGAGAATACCAATGGCTATTCGCTGCCGGACAACTCTGAACTGGAGATCGTGTATACCTCACAGGAGGACATTATCCAGCAGCAGATCGCCGCAGCCAAGGAAATTGCGGACGTGGTAGTGGTGACCTGTCACTGGGGCGTGGAGGATACCTACAACGTTACCGACGGCGTAAAGGAACTGGCACAGAAAATCATTGACTGGGGCGGCGATGTGATTATCGGCACCCACCCGCATGTGGCACAGACAATGGAATATCTGACCCGTCCGGACGGTACGCAGGGCTTTGTGTTTTATTCGCTGGGGAATTTCATTTCTGCCCAGACGGACAACATGAACCTGATCGGGGAACTGGCAGACTTCAACATTGTGGCGAAAGAGGACGGCTCTGTGACCATTGAAGATGTCAAGGTTTCGCCGGTGATTACCCAGTTTGACGACGGGCGGGAATCCAATCTGCGGCTGTATCCTTACAGCATGTATACGGATGAACTGGCTGCCCAGCATGGACTGCCCTATTGTTCGTCCAGTACAGGTCCGTCTTATCAGGTGTGGAGCATGGAGAAGATTCGGGAACTATTCGACACCTCTGTGCCGGAGCAGTTCCGGAATTATAACTGATAGGGAGAGGGGAATCTTATGAGAATCATCTGGAAAGGCAAGTTCGACGGCAATGAGGAGAGTTTGCCTCACGGAGAACACAAACCTAATGCAGTGAAATTCCAGGAAATTGACGACATCAAAAAATTGGGGTTGGTTTTGAACCTGCTTTCCGTGCCGCTTATGATCGTGACATATGCCATTGTGGTGCTCCGCGGCGGCTTTGATGTGATACTGGAACACTTTTGGATATACTGGGCGGGAATTCTGGCGGCAATTGCCTGCCTGATTCCCCATGAGTTTATCCACGCCATGTGCTTCCGGAAAGAGGCGTATATCTACACCAATCTGAAAAACGGTATGCTGTTTGTGGTTGCACCGGAGGATATGAGCAAGAGCCATTTTATTGTGATGAGCCTGATGCCGAACCTGATATTCGGATTTGTGCCGTTCCTGCTGTACCTGATTTTTCCGCAGCTGGGATTTCTGGGTATACTGGGAGCGACTTCCATTCCGATGGGCATCGGGGACTATTACAATATCATCAATGCCCTGACACAGATGCCCAAGGGAGCGAGAACGTATCTCCATGGCTTTCACTCCTACTGGTATCTGCCGGAAGAGCATGCAGAGCAGGCGGAATAATATGTACGGGACGGTGGAAACATCGTCCCGTTTTTTGTGTGCCGTAATCAGCCGAAATATGCCGTGGGATCTACATACACGCCGCTTTTCTGCACTTCCAGATGCAGGTGCGGTTCCAGGGCACTCTCCAAGTCCGGACTGGCACCGGTCACACCGATTTTCTGTCCGGTCTGTACCGTGTCACCCTCCCGCACTTCCAGCGAGCCGTCCAGACCGCAGTACCGGCTGGTCACGCCGTTGTCGTGGTCAATGGTCACGGTATAGCCCCACAGGGCATCGCTGCACACTTTGCTGACAGTACCGGTATCTATGGCGAAAACGTCTGCACCGGCGGCACAGCTGAGGTCTACGCCGTTGTGTGTCTGCCATGTACCGGTGGTTTCGGACTTGATGAGTTCGCCGTCACTGAACGGGTTCAGGATCGCAAAGTCTGCCAGCGGCGGGGTCAGCTGGTGTATCGGTGTTTCCTCCGGCGGAGCTGTTTCCGGAACTGTTTCTGCTGCGGTGGCTGCTGTTTCTGTTGCCGGTGCAGTGGTGGCTGCCGGCGGGGCAGTGGTTTCTGCGGGCTTCGCCACGTCAGTCTGCACGCCGACAACAGGGGCTTCGTAGGGTTCCGTTTCGGATTCGGCTTCGGTCAGTTCCATCTGTTCGTTCAGGGAATTGAGGTTCTGCTCCAGTGTCTGACTGGTCTGGCGGTACGCAAAGACACAGGCGGCACCGATCATCAGCAGGCTCAGGAAAAGGGCTGTGTAAAATCCGCGGAATCTGGATTTCTGTTTTGTCTGGGTTTTCATCAAAACCACCTCCAGTGCTAGTTTGCACCGGAGGAATTTTTTTATGCAGACAACAGAAAAAATGGGAAAAGTTGCTTTACAGATCGGTTTTTCCTGCGAATAACAGAAATGTATCAAACGTCGGCTTGCAATTGCTGGGAAAATAGGGTATAATAGAAAAGCACTGCACAGAAATGTGCGAATCTGTTAGGGCAATACCGCACAAAGAGCGTCTGGCGACTTTGCACGCCATCTGCTTGCAAATTTCCCTTCAGAGCCTGTTTCGTATCTTCCCGCACGCATCTTGCGTGCATATTTTCCGAGATATTTCGGGAAAATACTCGAAAATCCACAAAGGATTTTCTCCGTTTTTCCCTTCATCTCTCAAAAAATCTGACGACGCAATCTGCATACGTCAGATACGAAACAGACTCTCATATTTCACAAAAATGCTCGTGAATACATCAAGTATTCACTCCGCTTTTTGTTTCATCTGACGAAAAATTTGACGACGCATCTGTCGCACAATCTTTGTGCGGTATTGCCTTAGAAATAAGGAGAGATTCTATGAAACCAAAAAAGGCGGGCAGTGTCAGACGGCTGCTGCCCTATATGAAAGGGTATTGGAAAGAGTGTATTCTCGGACCGATATTCAAGCTGCTGGAGGCGATCTTTGAACTGATCGTGCCGCTGGTAACTGCGAAAATGATCGACGTGGGTATCGCCAATCGGGATACCGGATACATCTGGAAAATGGGCGGGGCAATGTTCCTGCTGGCGGCGTGCGGACTGGCATTCGCTTTGATTTGCCAGTATTACGCTTCCAAGTGTGCCTACGGCTTCGGCACGGCACTGCGGCGGGCACTGTACCGCCATGTGAACACCCTTTCGCACAGTGCGGTGGACCGTATCGGTACGGCTTCGCTGATTACCCGAATCACCAGCGATTCCAATACGGTGCAAAGCGGTCTGAACATGATGATTCGTCTGGCGACCCGCTGCCCGTTCCTGATTATCGGTGCGGCAATTATGGCAATGCGGATCGACCTGAAGCTGTCCATCATTTTCCTGATCGCCATTCCGATCATCGGCGTGCTGCTGTACAGCGTGACCTGCTGGACGATTCCCCGCTACGGTGAGAATCAGGGCAAACTGGACAACATTGCACGGCATACCCGTGAAAATCTGGACGGTGTCCGTGTTATTCGGGCGTTCTCCAGACAGGACGAGGAAATCGAATCCTACCGGAATGACTGCGATGTATTCGCCAAGCGTTCCATTGCCGTGGGCAGAGTGGGTGCGATTCTGAATCCGGCTTCTTTCTTCATTATGAATATGGGCATTGTGGCAGTGCTGTGGTTCGGCGGCATTCGCGTGGACACCGGTCATCTGACACAGGGTGAACTGACTGCATTTGTCAACTACATGACACAGATTGCCCTGTCCATGGTACGTATGGCGGAACTGCTGATCTCCTTTAATAAGGCGGCGGCTTCTGCCAAGCGAATTTCCGATGTGCTGGCAGAGGAACCGGAGATCACAGACGGCGAAAAGCTTCTGACGGTACAGGAACAGGCTCCGGTGCTGGCATTCGATCACGTGACATTTGCCTATCCGGACGGCGGTGAGGCTGCCATTCATGACATCAGCTTTAGCCTGCGGGCAGGAGAAACGCTGGGCATTATCGGCGGTACCGGCAGCGGTAAGAGTACCATTGCCAACCTGATCCCGCGGTTCTACGACACCACTGAAGGAACGGTGCGGATCTACGGCGAAGATGTCCGCAGCTACACACTGGATTCCCTCCGGCAGGTGATCGGCGTGGTGCCGCAGAAGGCATCTCTGGTCAGCGGTACGATCGCGGAAAACCTTCGCTGGGGAGATGCGGCGGCAGATGACGCAGAACTGGAACATGCCTGCAAAATTGCACAGGCGTGGGAATTCGTCAGCCAGACCTCCAGGGGACTGGAAACGAAGGTGACACAGGGCGGACGCAGCCTGTCCGGCGGACAGAAGCAGCGTCTGACCATTGCCCGTGCACTGGTAGGACACCCGAAGCTGCTGATTCTGGACGACAGTATGAGTGCACTGGACTATGCCACCGACTTGGAACTGCGGCGGCAGCTGGCGGCGGAAATGGGCGATGTGACAAAGATCATGATCTCCCAGCGTGCCACTTCCATTCAGCATGCTGACCACATTCTGGTCATGGACGACGGAAAGTGTGTGGGCTATGGCACACATGATGAATTGCTGGTACAGTGTCCGGTCTATGCGGATATTTACCACACACAGATGCAGTGAGGAGGGAAAGTTTATGCTGACAGTCATTCGGCGAATTTTATCGTATACCAAGCCGTGCCGCAAGGAACTGCTGGGAATGCTACTCTTTGCGTTGATCGGCACAGGACTTTCCCTGTTTGTGCCGATCCTCATTGGTAAGGCAGTGGACTGCGTGGTTGCTGTACACGAGGTAGACTTTCCACAGCTGTGGAAAATCATCATCGTTCTGGCACTGACCATTGCCGTTAGTGCCCTGTTCCAGTGGCTCATGTCCCTCTGTACCAACCGTCTGGCGGCACACACCATTCGCGACCTGCGGTGCGACCTGTTCAGCCACTTGCAGCATGTCCCGCTGCGGTACATTGACGGACAGGCGAGAGGGGATCTGATCGGCAGAGCCGTTTCGGATATGGAGATCATTTCTGACGGTTTCCTACAGGCGTTCACCCAGTTTGTCACTGGTATTTTCACCATTCTGGGTACGCTGATCTTTATGCTGACGATCAACGTCCGCATTACCATTCTGGTAGTCATTCTCACGCCGATCTCCCTGCTGGTTGCGGCGAAAATTACACAGATGTCCCGTTCCTCCTATCTGAAATCCTCCGATGCCCGCGGAGCACTGGGCGGTCTGGTGGAGGAGATGATCGGCTCTCAGAAAGTAGTCAAGGCGTTTACCTATGAAAAGCGTGCGGAAGAACGGTTTGACGGATACAATACCGAATTGCAGCAGACCGGAGCAAAGGCAACATTTTTCGGTTCTATCACCAATCCGGTGACACGTTTTGTCAACGCTCTGATCTATGCCGCTGTGGGTGTCTGCGGAGCACTGGCAGCTACCGGCAATGTGCCGCTGATCGGTGTGATCACCGTTGGTCAGCTGGCAAGCTTCCTCACCTATGCCAACCAGTACACCAAGCCGTTCAACGAGATCAGCGGCGTGGTGGCGGAACTGCAAAACGCCGTTGCTTCCGCAAAGCGTGTGTTTGCAGTCATTGACGAACCGGCGGAGTCGGACGACAGTCACCTGCCGGAACTGCAAAACTGCAACGGCACCATGCAGCTTTCCCATGTGAAATTTTCCTATGTGCCAGACCGCCCGCTGATTACGGATTTCAATCTGGACGTACACTGCGGACAGCGAATCGCCATTGTAGGGCCTACCGGCTGCGGCAAGACTACACTGATCAATCTGCTGCTGCGGTTCTATGACGTAGACGGCGGCGAAATTTCCGTGGCAGGGCAGAACATTGCCGGTGTCACACGGGACAGCCTGCGTGCCTGCTACGGTATGGTGTTACAGGAAACGTGGCTGTTCACGGGAAGTATTGCGGAAAATATCGCCTACAGCCGACCGGACGCGACACGGGAAGAAATCGTGGCTGCGGCGAAAGCTGCCTATGCAGACGGATTTATCCGCCGGCTGCCCAAGGGATATGACACGGTGCTGACAGAGGACGGCAGCGGCTTGTCACAGGGACAGAAGCAGCTGCTCTGCATTGCCCGCATCATGCTGACAGACCCGCCGTTCCTGATTCTGGACGAAGCCACCAGCAGCATTGACCTGCGGACGGAGCAGCGGATCCAGAAGGCATTTGAAAAGCTGATGGCAGGCAAGACCAGCTTTATCATTGCTCACCGTCTTTCCACGATCAAAAGTGCAGACTGGATCCTGGTGATGAATCAGGGAAATGTGCTGGAACAGGGAACGCACGATTCGCTGATGGCACAGAAGGGCTTCTATGCAAACTTGTATCAGAGCCAGTTCGCAGACAGCGAAACTACAGAATAGCAGCGTAAATTGCCCTATGAATAACCAAATGCCCCCGACTTTCTTTTTGGAAAAGTCGGGGGCATTTGGTTTGGGTAGTGTTGCCCTTTGGATATTGCTGCGTGTTCAGGCGTGTCTGGTTTCCTGCTGCTCCAGACGGTGGAAGAAATCCGCCTCTGCCTGATTGCAGGCTTTGCCGTTTTCACTGTACAAGTTCAGGTGGAATACGTGGCTGTCTGACGGTACGCCCTCGCCGTATTCCGCAAAGGTGAATGGTATCCCGCATGCTTCCAGCCGCTGCCGCATCGGCGTTGTGCGGGGACGCAGTCCGTCGTTGACACTTGCCATGAGATACGAGGGCGGAAAGCTGCTGTTCATATAGGTGAGAACTTGTTCAAACAGCTTCTGCTGTTCCGGAGCGGCTTCCTGTGTGTAAATGCTTTTGTGTATATTTTCCAGTGACATGTCATAGATGCCGCAGTTCAGGGCAGTGCCGTCCGGCAGCTGGTCATAGGTGGCAAAGTCCAGCTGTTCCCGATAGGCGGCGTTTCCTGCCAGAATGCAGTACTGGCTGACCAGCTGGGCACCGGCGGAATCGCCTACCAGAAACCAGTGGGGGTTGGACGTGTACTGCTTCCGGTGTGCCAGTGTCCAGCGAATCACCTGACACACATCGGCAATGGCAGCCGGATAGGGGTGCTCCGGAGCAAGGCGATAGTTGCAGTTTACCACCACGAAACCCAGTTCCGCCATGTGCATGCAGTAGAACCGGTACAGTTCCTTGTCCCCGTAGAACCAGCCGCCGCCGTGAATGCTGATCAGCACCGGCAGATTTTCGCCGTTTTGCACCGGACGGTATACGTCCAGCAAGTGCTCCGTGATGCCGTCACCGGCGTAGTCCAGATCGCAGAATTTTTCTATGCCCTGCGGCTCCTGCAAGCCGCTGTCCCGCTTGGCATCATTTGCCGCCCAAGCAATGCGGCTTTCCTGTATTTCCTTTGGAATGTTCATTAGTTTTCCTCCCATATCTGTATGGTTTTCAGAATGTCCTGATAGACCAGTTCTTTTTGCGGTTCGTTGAGAATCTCGTGCCGCATCGCCGGAAACAGTCTGGCGGTCACGTTTTGGTATCCCACACTGCGGAGCAGTTCCGCTGCCTGCTGGAATTTCTGGTCGCTGTCGCGGCAGGGATCCTCTGCACCGGAGAGAAACCGGATCGGCAGTTCCGGCTGTGTCACCCGCCAGTCCTCTGTGCTGTAAACTGTCCGCAGCAGATAGAGCAATGCTTCGTAGCCGTTCAGGGAAAAGTTGAAGCTGCAAAGCGGATCTGCGTTGTATGCATCTACCACGGCGGGGTCACTACAGATCCACGCGTTAGGTCTGCCTTCTTCCCGAAACGGTTTCTGGAATCCGCCGAACAGTGCTTCTGCCAGAATCGGGCTGTGATACTGTGCACCCTTTTTCCTGGCGAGCAGTGCCCGCACCCGTTCGCCCAGCCCCATGCCAAAAACGGCACTGGGAGAGCCGCAGACGAATACGCCGTCCGGCACATCGGGATACCGTTTCAGATAGCACCGCACCACCAGCGAACCCATGCTGTGCCCGAACAGATACAACGGCAGTTCCGGATACTGTTCCCGTATCCAACGTGTCACCTGATAGAGGTCGGAAACGATCGCCGTGCCGCCGTCCGGATAAAAGTACCCCAGATCTTCCGGCTGGCGGACGCTTTCACCGTGTCCGCGGTGGTCGTGAATGATGCAGAGATAGCCGTGGTCTGCCATTTCCTGTAGGAACGGCAGGTAGCGTTCCTTGTGCTCGCACATGCCGTGTGCCACCTGTAGAATGCCCCGACAGGGTTCCTGCTCCGGACGAACCACCAGCCCATGCAGCAGCAGGCGGTCATGGTGGGATTCCAACACAAATGTTTCTGTCATATGCTGTCCTTTCTGTGTGTGGTTTTGGTTTGCTTATCATATAGTATACCAAAAAAGTTGGCGGTTGTCTATATGCAGGTATTTCGCATTGTATCACAATTGTAAATTCTAAGTCAAAAAGGTTTTGAAAATGAAAAAGGAGCGATTGGAGTCGCTCCTTTCTTTTCGTAAATAATCAGTATGAAAATATGAAATCTAAGTTACTGGATATGTTTGCTTTAAATATGCTGTCAGCATTTCCGGAATGTACTGGTAGTGATGTGTGTGATATAATTGATAGGTGACATTTGCATTATGAGATTCCAGCCGCTGATTCAGCTTTTCCAAACCTTCTAGTGTAGTATCATGACCGTTATAGTATTCGCTGTAGTCAGAGTCTTCCAACGTTCCGCCACACAGAAAAACCTTTTTATCAAGTGTATCATTCCTGTCAAAATAGCCGTAATCATTGCTGTAGTCTTCGGGATCAACACCTAGTTCTTCATGATACAAATTCCAAAATGCCGGACTTCCAATAATGTAATTCCCAAACGGCTGATTTTCATATAAATCAGACTGAAATAATGCTTCATGTGTAAAAACGCCGCCGTTGGAATGTCCATACAGTGTTGAATTCGTATAATCAATAGAATAATTTTCTCCAAGATACGGCATTAGATTATCCGTGATAAAGTCAAGCAGCATACTGCCTTTTTGAATAAAATAGGTGATGCGGTTGTCGTTGTCAGTGCCGTCAATGTTGTAATCATATCCCAGACTGACAAGTATAACAGGAGCTGCTTCACCATTTTCCATGACGCTTCTCAGTTCTGTACAATTTCCAAATCGCCATACACCGTCTGTCAGAAAAAATACGGGATATGTTTTGCTGTTATCATAGTCCGGCGGTAGAGTGACATGCACCAAAAAATCAACATCTAATTCCTCATCATAAATGTTGATTTCGTCAATAGAATCCTTGATTTTCTCTACTGCATCGCGGTCATATTCCCATACGTTTCGATAATCTGCATTTTGATTGCTGGCATACAGGGACTGATCTGTTGCATCAATGCTTCCCGCCGGAAGCACCTCATATTCTCCGGTTTGCAATGCCTCATTGGCAATCCTCATACGAAGTATGTCATTCTCAATTTCCGCATCAGAATAATCATACTGCTTTTCGTCTTCCCTAATCCAATCCAGATATTCTTCAAAATTAGCAAAGGACTTAAAATCTATTGTTACAGATAAAGCGGATCTGTGCTTTTGACCTCTAAAATTCAATCAAAAAAGCAATCATTTGGCGGACGATGTTCCATATAATTGGAGCGTTGTCCGCTATTTTTATGCCTGAAAATCGAATATCACGTCTGCTGTTTTAGTTATGCGTAATGAAAAATAGGAGGTTTTTTATGTCTGAACGCCAAATCATCACGATCAGCGATGACAAGCTGTCCTGCGAAGCAACAGCTATTCTGCTGAGAATGCTCAATTTTCCCGATACAGACTATCATACCGCAGAGGAGCTTTGTCCGTTCTTTGAGAATGATTCTCTGAGAACTATCAGGAACGCTCTGAACGAACTTTACGATGCAGGCTACCTCCGATGCAGCGGTAAGACCTATATGGTCAATAAGCTCAGGATCACGCAAATGAAGCTCGCTTGAGCTGAAAACAGGAGGTGAATGGATATGTCTGCTAAGAAAACAAAAAAGGTCAAAACAACACCGTCATCGGTGTGCCGTGTCAATAAAAATGCAAACTATACCGTAATGAGCAACTATCATCTGCGGTCAACGAACCTCAGTCTGAAAGCGATCGGACTTCTGAGTAAAGTTCTTTCCTTGCCGGAGAATTGGGATTACTCTATCTCAGGTCTGACTGCGATCTGCAAAGAGAAAGAAACAGCAATCAAGGCAGCATTGGACGAACTGAAGCATTGGGGGTATCTCAATGTGACTAAGCTGATGCCGAATGAAACGAACAGCGGTCGGATCGAGTATGTCTATGACTTCTATGAGTATTCCGAAAAAGATACGTCTGATGCTGACCGGGACGATGATGATACATATGCCAAAGTAAGCTCCGTAAGAAAAGCACCGCAAGGGGCAGAAAAACAAGGCATAGAAAATCTACCCCTTGAAATTCTACCCATAGAAAAACAAGCGGTAGAAAATCAGGGGCAAATAAATACTAAGAAGATAATAAATAATAATCAAATACGGAGTGATCAAGTATCTATCGATCAATCCCACTCCGACAGCGAAAAAGCTGCTGAAAGACATACAGACGGACAGAGGGACGGATATATCAGCGAAAAAGAGATCTATACCGAGGTAGTGAAAACCAACATCGACTTTTCTTACTTTGCAGAGTGGCTCGGTGATGAGGAAGAAGCTGAGGAGATCATTCAGATGATCGTTCGACGGATATGCTCCAGAAAGAAAACAGAGCGTATCTGCGGACAGGATTTTCCGAGAGAAGTTGTTAAGTCCACTATGCTAAAGGTTGATATAAACGTCCTTGAAAATGCGATTGAGCAGATGAAGCGTGCAGACAATGTGCGAAACTATGAGAGTTATCTTATCAGCACTCTGTTCAACGAAGCCAACGGCAAGCGGTTCAAGGAAAATGCTGAGGGACGGTGGGCTGAGTATGCTGTCAAAAGAGATTTTGGCGTTTATGATGACTGAACGTTCCTGAGAGGGGGTGGTGGCTATGGGTGCGAATAAGAAACCGGACGTAGCTGCTTGAAAGACGGCAAATGAGCTTTTTGGAAAGGAAGGTGAAGATCATGGCTAAGTCTATTTTGACACCGGAGGGCGATCTCATCAACTACGATAACCTGATTGCGGTCAGCGTCGAGGTGCGTTCTGTCGGTGTCGATGATGAGCATACGGAAGATGCTTACTGCATTGTAGGTACTGATGTGACCAACAGGGAGAATCTGCTTTATCACTCGTCCGACTACGATAAGGTGATGAGTGTCCAGGGCGATATTACCCGTTGGCTCCAGAGTGAAGCATTTTCCACTTTTGAGATGCCGACCGCAGACGAAGGCGGTGATGCCTGATGTCTTCGGACTATGAGAACGGTGCGAAGAAAACCATTGATATTTCTATCAAAGCGGAGAAAATGACTGCTGATGTGCTGAAATCGGCATTGCGGGAGTTTATGTCGGGCAAGGCAGAGAAAAAAGGGCGAATGACCTACAAGCAGTTGCAGGCGAAGTCGCCGTCCAAGCTCGACAGCATTGAGGTCTCAGACAGAAATATCGGAGATTTTCTGAAAACCGCACGAAAATATGATGTGGATTTTGCCCTGAAAAGAGATAAAAGCACCACTCCGCCTACCTATCATGTTTTCTTTTCTGCTGCTAAGACAGAGGATTTCAAGAAAGCATTTTCAGAGTATGTCGGTAAGGGACAAGGCAAATCGCAGAAGCGTGGTGAGTTCACCCGTGAGCAGATGCAGCAGCAGGCTCAGAAACTCAGGAGCAAACCTCGCAAACAGAAACAGAGAGAGAAAACAAGGGAGAACAGACGATGATCTACGGCTATTTCATGCCTGAACCCATTCCACGGGTAAGGGGCGATGATATTTTTACGGCGATTTTTGATGCCGATACCAGCAGAAAGGAAAAGTCTGCAAATTGCAGATCGACACGAGAAAACTCAAAAAGCTGATCATCAAGACTATTCCCTATGTCGCTTTCTCTTATGTGGGAAATCTGATCGGCTTTGCGTACCGAACCGCTGAGGGCAACGGCTTTCAGGAAAAGCTTCTGCCTTTCATGAGTAATCTCGGTGTGGCATTTGCAAGGATCTTTCCAAGTTTACACCCGTTTGATCTTCTTATCGGCTTGGTTTTGGCGGGAGTAATGAGGCTCGTCCTCTACGTCAAGTCGAAAAACAGGAAGAAGTTCCGTCAGGGTGAGGAGTACGGCTCTGCCGTATGGGGCGGTGAAAAGGATATTGAGCCGTATGTGGACTTATCCTGTCCCGAAAACAATGTGATACTCACAAAGACGGAATCACTTACAATGGGCAAGCCCTCTGCACCGAAATTCGCCCGCAACAAGAACATTCTTGTGATCGGTGGCTCAGGTTCAGGTAAGACACGCTTTTTCGTAAAGCCGAACCTGATGCAGATGCACTCCTCCTATGTAATGACTGACCCGAAAGGCACGGTTCTTGTGGAGTGCGGAAAGATGCTTGAAAGGGGCCGCCCGAAACGTGTGGACGGAAAAATAGTATATCAGAAAACACCTGACGGCAAGTACAAAAAGGACGATAAGGGAAAATATATCCCTGTCTATGAACCGTACAAGATCAAAGTATTCAATACCATTGATTTTGCGAAGTCGATGCATTATAACCCGTTCGCATATATCAGCAAGAAGAACCGTGAGAAGGACATTCTGAAATTTGTGGAAGTGCTTATCAAGAACACTTCTTCTCAGCAGCCGTCCGGCGATGATTTTTGGGTGAAAGCGGAGAAACTGCTTTATACTGCGTATATTGCCCTGATCTTTGCTATGTACCCCGAAGATGAATGGAACTTTGAAACCTTGATCGACATGATCAACAATTCGGAGTGCCGTGAGGACGATGAGGAGTTCAAAAACAGCATTGACCTTGAATTTGAGATCGTGGAGTGCTGGCTAAACCATACAAAGCACGATGATCCCGATGTCATGGCTGATTACGGTGATGTCTTTGAAGCTGAACCCGATGCCGAACAACGGCGAATGGGTGCATTTGCACTCAAACAATACAAGGCATACAAGTTGGCGGCAGGAAAAACAGCTAAGTCTATCCTTATTAGCTGCAGCACCCGACTTGCACCTTTTGCAATAGATGAGGTCTTGGAGATCACCTCCTACGATGAGCTGCACCTTGACAAGCTCGGTGACGAGCTGAGTGCACTTTTTATCATCATCTCCGATACTGATGCCACATTCAACTTCCTTGTGGCTATCATGTATTCCCAGCTTTTCAACCTACTCTGTACCAAAGCAGATAATTCCCCAGGTGGAAAGCTGACCTATCATGTACGCTGTTTGTTAGATGAGTTTGCGAATATTGGTGAAATTCCGCAGTTTGAGAAGCTCATAGCGACGATCCGAAGCCGTGAAATCAGTGCGTCGATCATCTTGCAAGCTAAGAGCCAGCTAAAGGCTATATATAAAGATAATGCAGATACGATTGAAGGCAACTGTGATACGATGCTGTTTTTGGGCGGCAAGGAGAAGTCCACGCTGAAAGAGATATCCGAAAGTCTCGGTAAAGAAACTATCGACAGTTTCAACACCTCTACCAACCGTGGACAATCGGAGAGCTACGGAATGAACTATCAGAAGCTCGGAAAAGAGCTGAAATCTCAGGACGAACTGGCGGTCATGGACGGCGGTAAATGTATCCTGCAAGTGCGAGGAGTGCGTCCGTTCTTCTCGGACAAGTTTGATATTACCCGTCATAAGCAGTACCCTATGCTGTTAGATGACAATCCTGAGCAGGAATTTAACATCGAAAACTATGTGAGTAACCGAAGAGAGATGCGTTTGAAACTGCCCAAAAGAGAACGTTTTTCGGCTTATGGTGTGGATATGACAAACGCCGGACAGGAAGTTACAACAGTATCAGCAAAAGAAAAAGATAAAGCTGGTACTGCAATATCTGAGGAAACCGAAGAAAAAGAGATATATGTCGGCTTTTAACTCAGACAGTGAAGAAACCGAATAAAGGCAATACCGCACGATCTTTGTGTGGTATTGCCTAAAAAAAGAATCGGTTGAAGCTGCGGACAATTATTACTTTATTTTTTTGAGGGAGACTTTTTACCTATGAACGAACTGAATATTTCTGCGGTCGATGCAACCGCAATGGAGACAGCAGCCACTGCCTCTGCACCGAAGCACAAGTGGCTCTCTAAGCTCACCCGTGGTGCAAAGAAGGCAACCATGTTCTGCACGATCGCAGGCGTTATGGCATCTACCTGTGTAACTCAGGCATTTGCAGCAGGCACGGGTGCTGTTGATACTTCTTCTTTCATTTCTACTGCTTGTACCGTACTCAAGAGCGTTATCTGCCTGATCGGTGCAGGTGTTGGTGTATGGGGCGTTGTAAACCTTCTGGAAGGTTACGGTAATGATAATCCCGGTGCGAAATCCCAGGGCATGAAGCAGCTCATGTCAGGCCTTGGTCTGATACTCCTTGCAATCGTCCTCGTTCCTGTTCTTGAAACAATGATGACGGGTGCGATTTAAGTGACGTTGTGACCTAATATAAGCAGATTAGCTACATAGCGGTGGGTTTTGCGTTGCAATAATGGGTTTTGGGTAAGTGATCTGCACTCTCAGATATGAAAGGGAGTGAAAACATAAATGGCAATAAATATCGGATATTTAACTGCCAATAAAACAAGTGCAGGAGATGAAGTGTACACTCCATTCTATGCGGTAGAGCCGTTAATGGAATTTCTGCCGAAAGACAAGAAAATATGGTGTCCGTTTGATGAAGAATGGAGTGCGTTTTATCAGTATCTTATGGAACAGGGGTTTGATGTGGAACGAAGCAGCTTGAAAGATGGCAAGGATTTTTTTCACTTTGAGCCTGACAAATGGGATATTCTCGTAAGCAATCCTCCATTTTCTAAGAAAGATGAAGTCCTGAAACGAGCTTTTACTTTTCAGAAGCCTTTTGCTCTTCTCTTGCCCGTGAACAGTATTCAGGGTAAGGCACGGTACATGATATTCAATAATGAGATTCAGATGCTCTGCTTTGATAGTCGGGTCGATTATCATACACGGCAGAATATGCTCTTTACAACAAAGGGAAATCATTTCGGCTCTGCGTATTTTTGCAGAAACCTTCTTCCCACAAAGCTGGAATTACGTCAGCTTGTGAAATATGACAGACCATTGATGAATTCCTCGGAGAGGGGTGATGAATAAATGGGAGTGATCAGCGATGCGATCGATGCTTTGGAGGATTGGTGCTGTGACTTATTCAAGGACGGCATAAAATCTCAGTTTGACGGAATTTCCGAACTTCTGGCTGATACATTTGCTCAGACAACAGGTTCGGGTGCAAAGGGAAACCTTGTATCAAACTTTCTGACAAAGCACCCTGCTCAGTTTACGGGTACTGCCGGAAGTGCACCGACAGGCTACGGAATTTGGGCAACTATCGAAACGCTCTGTAACAATGTTGTAGTCCCTATTGGAGGTTTCATTCTGACAGTCATCCTCTTGAATGAGCTTTGTCAAATGGTCATTCGGGGAAATAATTTCAAAGACTTTGACGATTCGATCTTTATCAAATGGATCATCAAAACCTTATGCGGTGTAATACTTGTAGCCAACACATATTACATCGCTTCCGCGCTATTTTCGTTTGGCACAAATGTATGCTCCAACGGACTTGCCACGCTGTTCGGCAGCGGTGATTATCTATCTAATAGTCTTGCGTTAAAGAAATCTGCTCTCAATAGCTTATGCTTGGGAGAACTGATGACGGTGTGGTTCATATCACTTATTGTTCATCTGGGAGTGATGATACTTATTGTTGCGATCGTAATTACTCTTGCAAGCCGTATCATCGAGGTGTTTATGTATCTCAGCATTGCACCTATTCCTATGGCAACAATGATGGACAGCGGAGAATGGGCAAGCATCGGTAAAAACTGGGTAAAACAGCTCTTAGCTCTTTCTTTCCAGGGGTTCTTTATCGTAGTCGCACTCGGTATTTTCAAAACGCTTTTCAGCAATATGATCACCTCGCTCAATTCAAGTTCGGACGGTGTGATAATGCAAATGGCAATGCTTATGGGATACACGGCAGCACTTATTTTTACCATTCTGCGTACAGGAGCGATCAGCAAAAGTATGTTTAACGCACATTGACCTTGAACAAGATTGGAGGCCCTATGGCACATTATGTACAAATCCCGAAAGACCTGAACGACATCAAAGAGAAGTTTATTATGGGATTTACAAAAAGACAGGTAATATGCTTTGGTATCGGTCTTGTTCTCGGAGCACCTGTTTTCTTTCTGACGAAAACAGCTATCGGAATGTCCGGGGCAATCTTCGCTATGGGTGCAGTCGCTGCTCCTGCGATACTCTGCGGACTTTATAAGAAAAATGGCGTTTTCTTGGAGAAACAAGCAAAATATATGCGTGAATACTTTACAAGACCTCGAAAGCGGTATTACCGCACAACAAACATATTTGAGTGCTTTGAAAGGCATATCGAATACACAAGAATCAAGAAAAAGCTGAGAGATGCTGAAAGAAAAGGCTGATACGGCTGATTATATCGTACACTTTCGGTGTCTACGCTTTTGAATATAAACGGAGGTTACCAATGGGCTTTAGAAAGAGAAATGCCAATAAAAGTGATAACTGCAGCAAGTCTAAGGTTGTCATGGGCAAGCCAGCCTCTCAGCTTACAAAAGAGGACAAAAAAATACTTTCCGCACGAATGGCGGAAATCAAGAGTGCTAATGGCGGTAAGACTACGGTGCAGAACACCATTCCCTATATGTGTATGTATAAGGACGGTGTTTGCCAGGTATCGGAGAACTTCTTCTCTATGACGGTACAGTTTTATGATGCCAATTACTCTATTTCAGAGTTTGAGGAACAAAATAATATCTTCTCAAAGTATTGTGATGTTATCAATCTCTTTGACAATACGATCAAATTCCAGCTTACCTTTGAAAATCAAAACAGATCAAAGGAAAAGCTCTTAAAAACGGTGCAGATACCTGAACAGAAAGATGATTTCAATGCAATCCGCAAGGAGTACAGCGAAATGCTTACCGATAAGCTGATGAAAGGCTCTAACGGTCAGTCGGCAAGAAAGTTCCTGACGTTTGGTATCGAATCCACATCATACAAGGCAGCAAGGGCAAAACTCTTGTCGATCAAAAATGACGTGATCAAGGGTTTTAAGGTTTTCGGCGTGGAAGCGAAACTTCTTGACGGCAGACAACGCCTTGAAGCTCTCTACTATGCCTTGAACCCTTACAGAAATTCTTCATTCATCTTTGATTGGGAAAGTATGCTTCATGCAGGAATGGACACAAAGGATTTTATCTGTCCGTCCTCGCTGAAATTCAATAAGGCTGACTTTGAGATCGGTAATGCTTACGGTGCTGTATGGGGCATGAATATCCTTGCAGGAGAATTGTCAGATGAGATATTAAAGGACTTTCTTGAAATGCAGAACCTTTTCTGCGTGAATATCCATGTTGAGCCGCTGGACCAGATAGCTGCCCTGAAATTCGTCAAAAAGAAGCTTACCAATGTGGAGCAGATGAAGATCGACGAACAGAAAAAGGCTTCACAGTCCGGCTATGATCCCGACATTCTTCCGCCTGCGATCAAGATGTATATCGAAGACATTGAAAAGCTCCTCGCTGACCTCAACAGCAAGAATGAGCGACTTTTTCATATCAGTATTTCACTGAGAGCTTATGCAAAAAGTAAAAAGGAGCTGAAACTTCTTTCTGAAATGCTGAAGCGTGTCTGCCAGAAGAATAACTGCACGATGTTTCCCTATGATTATCGACAGGAACAGACACTCGTTTCCACACTTCCGCTGTGCTATAACGAGATTCCTGTCCGCCGTGAGATGCACACAAGCGGTATCGCTATCTTCGTACCATTTACCACAAAAGAGCTGTTTCAGGACGGACAGGCTACTTATTACGGTATAAATACGCTGTCAGGAAATATGATCCGTGCCAACAGGTCAAGGCTCAAAAATCCGAATGGACTTATCCTCGGTACGCCGGGTGCAGGCAAGAGTTTCAGCGTCAAGCGTGAAATACTCGACTGTTTTCTGACAACAGTCGATGACATAATCATCTGTGACCCCGAAGGCGAGTATTATCCGCTTGTTTCGGCTCTGCACGGACAGCTTATTCGTATTGCTTCAAACAGCGAACAACACCTTAATCCTATGGACATCACTATTGATGATTTCCTTTTCAGCAATCCTATGGAAGTGATCGCAAATAAGTCCGACTTCCTGATCTCGCTTTGCGAGATCGTTGTCGGAGGCCGCTACGGTCTTTCTGCTGAGGAGAGGTCTGTTATTGACAAATGTGTTCAGAGCATCTACAAGCATTTTATTGAGAATGAGCCGACACCGGAAAAGATGCCGCTTCTCTCCGATTTGCAGCAGGAGCTTAATAAGGAAGGCGAAGTCGCTCTTCGTGTAGCAAATTCTCTTGAAATGTTCGTAAACGGCAGCCAGAACCTCTTTAATCACCGCACCAACATTGATATGAGTAATCGTATCATCTGCTTTGATATTAAGGAACTTGGCAATCAGCTCAAAAAAGTCGGTATGCTGATCGTACAGGATACCGTGTGGAACAGAGTTTCCGCAAACCGTGAGAAAAAGAAGATCACTCGCTACTACATTGACGAGTTCCATCTCCTTCTGAAAGAGGAACAGACAGCGAAATATTCCGCTGAGATCTGGAAGCGTTTTCGTAAATGGGGCGGCGTGCCGACAGGCATCACGCAAAATGTCAAGGATTTGCTTTCTTCTCAGGAGGTCGAGAACATCTTTGATAACTCGGATTTTGTCTATATGCTGAATCAGGCAGCTGGAGACAGAGACATTCTCGCTGAAAAGCTACATATTTCTAAGGAGCAGATGAAGTTTGTAACAAACAGCGGCCCGGGTGAGGGGCTTATCCGCTATGATAAGGTGCTTCTACCGTTTACCGATCGTTTCCCGACAGATACGGAAATGTATAAACTCATGACCACGAAACCAACCGGAGAATAATAAAAGCTGCCGACAACAGCCGACAGCTTTCAGGTTCAAATTCTCTCAAGCAATTCTGAGGGCTTCAAAGCAGGCACTTTGCTGTCCTTAAAATCACGAATGTTTCTTGTGACGATATAATCCGCTTTGATCCTACTTGCCTGACACATCTGTAAGGCATCTTCATAATCAGAAGAAAACATCTCAGCGGCGGCTTTTAGATCGGTTGATTTGAGGTCAACAACTTTAAATATCATCGTGATTTGCTGAATGAGCTGTTCTGTTTTCTGTGGAGTAAGCTCCTTGCGGAGAATATACACAATGTTCGGAACAGACAATGCGGAAATGTAGCCCTCGAGTTGATCTACTTCACAATACTTCCAAACTTTTGATGAGGCTTCGACAAACTCAGGACGGTTGCAAAGCACATCGAGAATGACATTGGTATCAACCAAAATTTTCATGTGCTTCTATCCTTTCTGCACGAACTGCTTTATCATCATAATCATTTTTAAGAACGCCAGTAAGTGAATCAGTCAGGAAGGAAACGCTTGATTCGTGGGAAACAAGTCTTGCAACTTCTTTTCCGTTCTTGAGAATGATGATCTCGTCACCCTGCTGAACAGCTTGCAGATAATGGCCAAAGTTATTCTGAATATCGGTAGCGGTTGCAGTGATCATAATAACACCTCCAAACATTTTCGCTAATATTAGTATATCCCATTTTAGCTAAAATGTCAAGGGCAAATTTTAGGAAAAAGGGGGGAGCTATGAGCTTACATAGAAAAGAGAATAACCTCCGCAGAGCACAGGCACGTTTCGACAGAGTCAGCAGACGGTCGAAGCAGATTCAGATAGATTTCCGCCGTGAAGCTAACAGCAGAGGCCGCTTTCATACCCGTGCATATATTGTCCGTGGTGAGAAAACGCATCACGGCGGTTGGGGTATCGTCCATAAGTTTGCAAATGCGAAATACCGCATTCGGGGCGATAAACCGTCAGTCACACGGACGATCAAATCATGGCAGCCTCAGACATCCCAGGGAAAGCTGTTTAAGGTAAATGCCCGTACTGTGAATTTTGCAGTTCATGATGTAGCTCAGACGGCGGTCGATACAGCTCTCGCAGCGGAAACTGGCGGTATCAAAACCGCCGATATTGCCCAGCGTGAAGTACGCAACAAACTCAAACAGAAATACACCCGTGAAGCGGTGGACGATTATCACCGTGGCGTGTTTCTCATGGGCCGCACGGCGGTCGATGCTGTCAAGGGTACGCATGATCACCTGAAAACAAAGAAACAGTACAAGCTTGAAAAAGCGAAGTTGCAGCTAAAGAAAGCTGATAACAAGCTCTATAAGGCGAAAACGCAGAAGCCGAAAATGGCTGCGACAAAAGCCGATTTGAAGAAATCCAAGGCGGAATATAAAGCCCGAATTGTAAAAAACAAGGGCAATAAGTTCCGCAAGGCGATGAACAAACGCCGGTTGCAGGCATATAAGCAGACAAAGCGTGAACTGAAATTTGAGCGTAAACAGCTAAAAACAGAACAGCAATTCCGTGTTAAAGAACTGCATAATCAGAAAAAGATCAGCAGAAATTCTCACCCAGGCTTGCTTGCATTAAAGCCAGTCTCATATTCGGCAAAGCGAATGAGGGCTTCTGCGTGGCAGAAAGCTGTCAATGAAGATCAGGACAATGACGTACTTCATGCGATAGACTCGGCAAAACGCAGAATAGCGGAACCTATCAAAGATAAAGTAAGCAAGCCTCAGCGGTTACAGCGAGAAGAAAAAAAGCGTGATCGCCTGTCCGATGAAAAGTCAAAATCCAACAAAAAACTCAATCGGCAGGAAAACAAGCTGAATGAAAAACACGATAAATACAAGCAGAAAAAGAAGCGTAAACCCCAAAATAAGAAAACGAAAAAAACGGTGGCTGAGAGATTCAAATCAGCTTTCAAATTCGTGAAAAACATCTATGAAAAGGAAGTCAAAAAGTTCTTTGCAGCAATAGCTGTTCCGATACTTATTATCTTTCTTGTGTTTGCTTTTATCATCATGATTTTCAGCTCCATAGTTTCAGGCGGTGGATTTACCCTCGGCACTTATGCGGCACAGGACTATGACCTTTCCGAAGCTGAAAAGTATTACACGGAGCTTGTTTATAACCTCAATCAGAAAATACTTAAAGTCAGCGATACTTCTGACTGGAAAAAAGGTCTTGTGGATTTCGGTGCAAAGAAAAAAGACTTGAAAGATGATCCCGATAACTGGTATTGGGGCAAGTCCCCTGTCTATGATTGGGATCCTGTATATGATTTTGACTGCTATAAGCTGTGGTCATTCCTTTGTGCATACTATTATGACTTTGATGCCGCCGACAACGGTGACATCAAGTATTGGAAGTTCAAAAGCGATACAAAGGATCTGCTTGAGGACATTTTCAATGCGGAGTATGAGTTCGTATATTGGTATGACAATAAATCCCGTTGGGAAGAACTTGACAACTATGTTTATTTCGGCGGGGGAAGCAGTAATGACGGCAGTTACTACTATTGCGAGAAATCAGCAAGTAAAAGCAGCGGATCTTGGACTTACAAATTCAAGCCGACTTCTTATACCTCAGAACTTGGTCAGTATCTTGATGGTGACGGCTATTGCTATCTGAACCGCAGTTATCGTGTCTTGAATCCAAACGATGATTATGCACTCACGGGCTATTATGTACTTGATAACCGTTATTTTGCAGACAATGCCCACACCAAAGAGCCTTTCTATTGGGTGGACAGTGACGGAAAATTCTTCTTCAAAAATCATGACGGAAATACTCAGTACCGTTCGTTCTACGGTTGGGAGAACGATGATGCTTGGTTCATGATTACGGAAACCGATGCGAGAGCGTGGACAGGCGACAGCAATTGTTCAGCTCTGTATGGTTATGTGCAGAAACAGTATTGGAAAACAGAATGTAATCTTTATTACAACGTAAAGCAGAAAAAGACCTTTGATGAAGTCATTGCAGACAAACTCGGCGGTATGTCGCATAAGACGGAGCGTCTACAGTATTACAATTTGCTTGTGGGCAATGAAGACGGCAACACGCTTTACGGCAATCATCAGACCATATATAATATGCTGCCCGGTGATTCTATCCGTGACTACTCCCTCAAAAGAGAGTTCGGATATGAAATGACGGGGTGGAATGAAAAAAGCGATGGTCTGTATCAGGGTATCAAGGTGTATGCTAACAGCGGTACAAAGCTCAAAATGCCTTTCAGCGGAAAAATAACTGATGTTGATACTGCTGACAACAAGATCACGATCCGCAAGGACGATATACAGTATTGGTATGACGGAAACGGCGGCACTAAGCGTGATACGGAAGTCACCATTGCAAATGCGGTGCTTATAAATGACTATGAGAAAGGCGACAGTATCAAGGAAGGCAAAGAATTTGCCAAAACAACAGCCGGGAATGTTAATTTCCACATTTATATAGACACCGACGGCTACGGCTGGGACTATATTGATCCTCGGCTCGTGCTGTATTAACGGAGGTACATAATGGCTTTATACGATGCAAAAATAGAGAAATTCAGCAAAAAGGCAGAGCAGCTTGAAAGAAATATCAGGCGGGATACAGAGAAACGCAGACGGCTTCTCTCGGAGATCACAAGGCTGCGTTATCTCTCGCTCTGCGAAAAGCTGAACTGTGATGGAGAGGAATTAGAAACCGTGCTTGCCAGAGAACATGAGCAGATTCAGAATATGAAAGCTTGTGGTCTGACCGATGATGAGATAGACGATCTCGGCAAAGCGGCAAATACGAAGAACAAATGAGATTTTACTCTGAGGAGGACGATGATGAAAACAAGAATGATTAGTGCTGTGATGGCTGCTTTCATACTTGCAACAGCAAGTATCGGCGGTATTACCGCTTCTGCCGAAGTAGGAACAGCAGAGACTACGGAAACAACCACTTCTGAACCTGCGGACGAAAGCTCTGTTGATATGGAGAAGTTCCGTGAGGTCATGAGTGAGCTTGCCGAGGCAGATACAACCGATGTTGTTACCGACTATGACGGCGATCCCTATTACGATACTGACGGCAACGCCACCCTTATCAAGTCGGAGCAGATCATCTACAATACCGAGGAAATGCAGTTCATCGCTGTGACCACAAAAGACGGTCATGTGTTCTATGTGCTTATCAATTACACCGCAGACAATGGCGAGGACAATGTGTATTTTCTGAACAAAGTTGACGATTATGACCTGTATGCTTTGCTTTATGCCGGAACTGAGGACGATGATGATGCCAAGAAGATCACTCCCGAGCAGGCAGCTCAAGAAGCAGAAAAGGCTAACGGCAGAATGCAGTCCGGCGGCAGTGATAATACTGACGATGCTGAAGATACCGCTGAGAACGGCGAGAAATCGTCTGAGTCAGCAGCTCATACAAAGAATGTTCCTATGAATAAAAACAGTATGATCCTTGTTTTTGGTGTGATTGTTCTGATCGGTGTTGGTGCCGCAGGCTTCTTCCTAATGAAGAAAAAGAAAGGCGGCAATAAGACTGCGGATCAGTTTGAGCCTGAGTATGACGATGATACAGAGATCACCGAAGAATCTGAGGACGATATGAGATTCTACGATAATCAGGACGATGAAGAATAAGAAAGAGAGGGCAAAAGAATGAGAAAGATGAAGAAGATCGCTGTATGTGCGGCAGCGGTGGCAGGGGCAGCCGGAATTGCAGGCGTTTCAGCAAGGGCAGTTGAGGGCGTGAGAAAGAAGTGGTTTCTTCGTGGATTTGAAGCAGGACAGTTTATCGGCGATTTGACCGCTGCGGAGAACTTCGCCTGTGAAAAGAATGTTATCCAGAAGAAGTATGACAAGCTCTGCGAAGAGTTTGAGGAGCTTCAGGAGAACTATAACGATCTTTTTGATGACTACTACGAAGTATGATCAACTTTGAACCCAGTGGATTCAAAGTTCCCGACAACAGAACAGACAACATAAGACAATGAGAAAAGAGAGAGAATTTGTCTAATGAAGGTACTCAGCTTATTTGACGGCATTTCCTGCGGTATGCTTGCTCTGCAAAGGGCTGGCATTCCCGTGGAGTGCTATGATGCATTTGAGATCGACAAGTATGCCGTCACGGTCTCAAAGCGTAATTTTCCCGTAATCGTTCATCACGGGAATGTATATGACGGCGATTTCACGCAGTTCAAAGGATATGACCTGCTGCTCGGCGGTTCGCCCTGCACCTATTGGTCTATCGCCAAAAAGGACAGAGAGATCGACTGCGACGGAGAAGGGTTCAGGCTCTTTCAGGAATATGTGAGAGCCTTAGAGGAGTCGGGCTGTCAGTATTTCCTCTACGAAAATAACTATTCCGTACATCAGAACATCAAGGACGAGATCACAAGGGTTCTCGGTGTAGAACCGATCATGATAAACTCTGCACTTGTATCGGCACAAAACAGAAAACGCTGTTATTGGACGAATATTCCTTTTACTTCTTTTCCGGAAGATAAGGGCATTTTATTGAAAGATGTGCTTGAAAGCGGTGTCACTTGGCAGGACAAGTCCTACTGTATGACAGCACGTTACCCAGGGGCTGTTTTGTTCAACACGCTTGAACGCAAGCAGCGAACTATGGTTGCTGAACCTGTCCCGATCAATACATACTTCAACGGCGAAACAATGCCTATGGGAGCCGCCCAGCGTGGAAGATATGTTGACGGCGAAAAGACCGAACAGCATATCGAAATTCGTGAAGACGGTAAATCCAACTGCCTGACTACGGTGCAGAAAGATACTCTTGTATGTTCTCCTGTTCGTATCGGACAGTATGGCAAGGGCGGACAGGGACAACGTATTTACTCCGTTGTCGGTAAATCTGTCACACTTTCCGCAAACGGCGGCGGTCAGGGGGCTAAGACAGGTCTATATAAGATCGACCTGCCTGACGGTGATTATATTATCCGTAAGCTCACGCCCATTGAAGCGGAGCGTTTGCAGACACTTCCCGACAACTACACGGCAGGCATTTCCAATACCCAGCGATACAAGTGTATCGGCAATGGGTGGACGGTCGATGTGATCGCACACATCTTGGGAGGGCTTCACGATGCTTGATAAAGTCCTGAACAAGTGTGCAGAAAACAACAACTACACCATTTATACCAGTATGTGCAAATCACAACGCATACTGATGCGGTCTTATGCTCCTGTGTGCAGTATCAGCGGCGGTTCTGACAGCGATATTGTCCTTGACCTGATCCACAAGGTCGATGAGGACGGCAAGGTCAAGTATTTTTGGATAGATACGGGACTGGAATACTCCGCTACAAAGGAGCATTTAGACTATCTTGAACAGAAATACGGCATTACCATTGAGCGTGTCAAACCCGATAAGCCTATCCCGAACTGTGTGAAGCAGTATGGCATTCCTTTCCTGTCAAAATACGTTTCCGAACAGATGATGCGATTGCAGGCTCACGGATTTCAGTGGGAGGACGAACCGCTTGAAGTGCTGTTGCAGAGATACCCTCGGTGTAAGACGGCTCTGCAATGGTGGTGCGGAGAGCGATACTCTGATGAGGACGGTGTTCAGAAAATCAGCAGATTTTCTATCTATCGCAACCGTTTCCTGAAAGAGTTTATCATGCAGAATCCGCCGGATTTCCCCATATCCAACAAGTGCTGTGAATATGCGAAAAAGAAGCCCGCAAAGCGTATCGTCAAGGAACATGATGCAGACTTGGATATAACGGGTATCCGACAGGCTGAGGGCGGTATCCGTTCGGCGGCTTACAAGACTTGTTTTTCTGAAAGCAAGTCTAAGGGGTGCAACACATTCCGTCCGGTATTTTGGTACACTGACGGTGATAAAAAGGAATATGAGCAGATGTTTGATGTTCAGCACTCCCGATGCTACACGGAATACGGTCTGCGGAGAACAGGCTGTGTAGGCTGTCCGTTCAGCAAGCACATCAATGAAGAACTTACAATCATCGAGGAATATGAGCCGAATTTATACAAGGCTGCCGTCAACATTTTCGGCAAGTCCTATGAATATACAGCGAAATACCGTGCTTTCGTGAAAGAAATGAAGGTAAAGGAAAAGGAGCAGAAAAAGAAAGATGTTTGATCCTGACATACAGAGGAAAGCAATCAGCCTTATCATGGGCTTTATTATGGAGTTTTCGGGAGTACATTCCGAACCTGAACTGATCGAGCTGACAGCAGATAACCTGAATGTATCGACGATTTCTGTTTCCTGCTTGAAAGTATCGTGGGATTCTGAGCCTGACCGTGATTATTCTGTGAGCTGCACGGCTCATGATGATAACTATGCTTTCAGCGATAATATGTACTTTGTGTTCAAAGGCAATGACCTCTGCTACATAACAGGTCTGCGTGAGAATACAGAGTACACAGTGACAGTCGAGCCTATTCTTTCTGAGAAAGAAAAAGACGGATATTCCGTAATACCTTCAACCGCTGATGGCAAGACCGAAACGGTTGAGGTCATATATGACTTTCAGTATGAGGACGGCTGGACAAACTGCTTTGCAGGCGAAAGAGCTTCGGGGCTGACGGCTATGCCCAGCTCAGGGGCAATATGCGGTTCAAAGGTCGATACCATAACAGGAACCGGAATACGCCGTGATGAGTACAGGGATTACTGTTGTGCAATGGGCGTATGGTACGGATACTGCGGAGATCGTTTCCTGATCGAGCTTGAAAACGGTACGCAGTTTACTACAAAGATATGCGACAGTAAGGGCTATGCCGATGATGGTGAGGGGAAATATCACAACTTCGGCGGCAGCGGAAAGTGTATCGTTGAGTTTATCTATGACGATCATCACTTACCGTCCTGCGTGGCATTTAGCGGTAGCTGGGGCTACTATAACTGGAACGGGCTTGATCTGAGTTCCAATATCAAGTCTATCAAGAAAATCAACTACGGTGAACCCGTAGAATACTGAAAATGTGGAGGTTTCTATTATGAACGTAAAGAAGATCATCAAGGGAATTGTCGGACTCGGTGCTATGGCAGGTGTTGCATACGCTGCATATAAGCTCGGTGAAAGCAATGGCAAGATCAACGAGCGTTTTCGTGAGAAGTACGGCGATGACGAGGACGATATTGATCTTGACGATGATGAGGACGATGAGTTCAGGTTCTATGATAATATGATCGAGCCTGACGATGAGTGCCTTGCCCCTAATAAGGAGAAAAAGCCTTCTTTCTCTGTAAGCATACATAACTTTGCTCCGCTTGATTCTGTTAAGGTTGAGGGCATTTCGGAGAAAGATATGGATATGCTTGTTTACCATATTTCGCTTGACAAGTACACCTCCAACAAACAGATTCGTGAGTGGCTTGAGGTTGACAAGGATACCGCTGCAAAGGTTATCTTTGCACTCAGAAAGGCAGGATATATCGGTGACGAGTATTCCAACTATTTGATTCCGGTCAACATCACAACTGAGGTGTATTTTCGACTCAGGTCGTACAACAATTCTAAAAAGTAAAAGCACACTCCCCCTATCAGGAAATGTGCTTTGATAATCAGATGCTTTTCTCCTATTTTGATATGAAATTTAGGAAAAAGGCGTTTGTTTCCTGTTTCCCAAACTTGTGAATTTTTTAATTTTGGGTAATAAAAAAGATAGAAAGTCGATATATGTCAATTTTGATCGTTGGCGAAAAGCCAAGTGTAAGCCGTGCAATCAGTGCCGTGGTCAGAGTTTCTTCCACACACAAAGGTTACACCGATATATTGTATCGTGGTGTGTCGGTCATTTGGTGGGCTTGAAGTTCCCGAATGGCTATGGCAACGGGTGGGAACAGAGATTCAGACATAAGGTCTACATCAAAAATGTGGAGCTTACAAAGCTGATCTGAAAAAGACAAGGCACAGTCCTTGTCGGGCTGTGCCTGTATAACTATATCAGAGCTTTTCAAAAATGCCGTTGTGAAGAATACTCTCTAACGCTGTGATCGCTGTATCATAGGGAACGGTTTCAAACAGCAGAGGTGCGGTTATTGTATCGTAGTCCTCCTTATAGATCTTCTTATCAATGATCTCTCGGAGAATATCGGTGACATTTGCACCCTCTTGAACCGAAAGGCACATTTTATGCGGTCTACGCTCCTCAGCGACAGATAATGCAAGTTCTTTCAGCGTATCATCGATCGTTACAATCTCATACAGTTTGTAAATATCGTAGATGTGCCTTGAGTGTTCCGTTGTGGTATTTAGCAGATAATAATCTGCCAGAGCATACATCTTGTCAAGCATTGTTCGTTCTGCGGTCTGAACATTCAGCGTAAACGGCTCTAAATCATATTGCTTAATAAAAGCATCGTATCCGTTTTCGTGAAGATATTGATAGATCAGGCTGTCTGCTGTCATTATCTTCGTAGGATAGGCTCTTTGATAGATAGCTGTTTCAACGATAAGCTGTTCCTTCAGATAAGCAGCGGACAGTGACGAGGGATAGTCAATGATATATCGGTTGTAGTCTCTGCGGCTTTTGATCGAATCGGCATTGGTAAGCCCAAAATCTAAATCACTGATAATTTTCGTGATATTCGCTTTGAGCTGCTTTCTCTTGCTTTCAGACGGTTTCTTCTCGGACTGAACATTCAAGTCAATATCCTCAGAAAAACGCTTGATGATATGGTAGCACTTTGACAGTGATGTGCCGCCCTTAAAAACGATATCTGGCATAACAGCGGCGATCCGTTTCAGGAAAAGAGTCACAAAATAGTCCTTCTCAACGATCTCTGCCTTGACTCCGAGATAGTCAGAGGTTCGCAGTACAAGCTGCTCAAAGGCATCCTTTTCATTATGCAACATAATAGATCACTCCGCTTTCTATGAGATTTCTCAAAGCCTTGTCAGGGAAAAACGGTGCATATTTTGTAACAAGCTCCTGAGAGATATTGCATTTCCTGATCCAGCTTTTGATGACAGCTTTTCTTTCATCGTCAAAATAACCTGACGAGGTACTATTCATCATTTCAAGGAACTGCAAAACAAATATATTGTCGTTGTCTATCTTGACTCTTGATTTTCGCAGTATCACTTCCTGATTTCCTACTTTCACTCTGCGGAGCTTTGAGTTTTCGTTATTCGTTTGTATCTCAGGAATATTTGACATCTGTGTAGAAAGTCCTGCCTGCTGCAATGCCGTGATGCCTGTATAGAATCCGATACGATTTCCTTTTTCGGATAAATACTTTCGTTCGATGATCCTGTTGGGATTCAGAATGCTGTTTCCAAACGGTGTTTTAACAGGGATATAATAGATACCTCGTTCGTAGCGAATGACCTGACCGCTTTCACACAGCTTGGCAAGCTTCTTTTTGAGCCAAATATCAGAGTAATCCTCATAATGAATATCCGAGAGAAATATCGGTTCATTCTTTCCAAATATTTCAAGAAGATAATCATACAGCATATTCAACACCTCCCATGTTGTACTGAATATATTATACTACATTTGACCTAACAAGTCAATAGTGATATATATCGAAAGGAGAAATTTTATGTCAATTTTGATCGTTGGCGAAAAGCCAAGTGTAAGCCGTGCAATCAGTGCCGTGGTCGGAGCTTCCTCCGCACACAAAGGCTACACCAAGGGAAACGGCTATATTGTTTCTTGGTGTGTCGGTCACTTGGTCGGGCTGAAATATCCGAACGATTACGGTAACGGTTGGGACCAAAAGTGGAGCTTTTCTCAGCTTCCTATGATCCCCGACAGCTGGCTGTTCCATGTCACGGACAGCACAAAAGCTCAGTACGATCTTCTGAAAAACCTTATGAATAAGGACGAGGTAACAGAGATCATCTGTGCGACCGATGCGGACAGAGAAGGAGAATGTATCTTCCGTTATGTGTATAACATGGCTCGGTGCCGCAAGCCTGTGAAGCGTTTATGGGTTTCTTCTCTTGAAGAATCCGCTATACGCAAGGCACTTTCTATTATGAAGCCAATGTCCGCATACGATAATCTTTTCAATGCAGGCTATGCCCGTGCAAGGGCTGACTGGCTTGTGGGAATGAACGGCTCTCGTCTGTTTTCCGTTCGTTACGGAGGCAAGCTCAATATCGGGCGTGTGCAGACTCCGACACTTGCAATGATTGTTCAGCGTGATGCGGAGGTCAATGGATTTATCAAGCAGAAGTATTACACGTCAGACCTCAACTGCGGTGGGTTCATTCTTTCTTCTGCAAGAATTGACGATGAAAATGCCGCCGATACGCTTGTTTCTGCCTGTGACGGCAGTACGGTTACGATCAGCTCGGTCAAGCGTGAGGTCAAGACCGATAAAGCTCCGAAGCTGTATGACCTGACAACCTTACAGCGTGAAGCAAACAAGGGTTTCGGGTACACGGCACAGCAAACACTGGACTATACCCAGTCGCTCTATGAGGGCAAGCTCGTCACTTATCCCCGTACCGACAGCCAGTATCTCAGCGATGATATGGCACAGACAGCTCTTGATGTTGCAAAGCTCTGTGATACCTATTTCGGATTCGGTATCTTCCATACTCCCGATATTGCAAAGGTCATCAACAACAGTAAGGTATCGGGACATCACGCAATTATCCCTACAAGCGGTATCTCAACGGCTGACCTTTCTTCACTGCCGACAGGTGAGAAAAATATCCTCACGCTGATCGCCACAAAACTCATCTGTGCAACGGCTCCGGCACACAAGTATGAAGCGGGCAAGCTGACAGGTATCTGCAACGGTACGGAGTTTACGGCAACAGGCAGAACCATTCTTGATATGGGTTGGAAAGCTTATGCAAAGCAGACCGACAAAAAGAATGATGAAAAATCTCTGCCTGCGGTATCTGAGGGACAGACCTTCATTGTAACTGCAAGCAAGGGCGAACACTTCACTTCTCCGCCGAAGCCCTACACGGAAGATAAGCTGTTATCTGCCATGGAGAGAGCCGGAAACGAGGACTATGACGAGGACACGGAGAAAAAGGGACTCGGTACTCCTGCGACACGAGCGGCAACCATTGAATCACTTGTGAAAAATGGCTATGTGGAGCGTGACGGCAAACAACTCAGGGCAACAGAGAGAGGCAAGGAACTTGTCAAGGTCGTTCCCGATGAGGTGAAGTCCGCAAAGCTGACGGCTGAATGGGAGTCCAAGCTCCAGCAGATCGAACACGGCAGCCTGCCCGAAGCGGTCTTTATGTCGGGTATTCAACAGTTTATCACTGAGATGTGCAGTAAATACGGCTCTGTGGATAAGTCTGTTTCTTTTTCTGACGGCGGTCATGAGCCTATCGGCAAATGCCCGAAATGCGGTGCAGATGTAGTCAAGGGTAAATTTGGCTGGTACTGCAAGGGTAAGTGCGGTATGAATATCGCAAAAGTGTATGGGATATCTCTCTCCGATGCTCAGATCAAGGGACTGCTTGACGGCAAGTCCACAAGCTACACCTCTAAGGGCAAAAAGACGATCGTCTGCCCTGAGATCGTGGAGAATCCGTACAACGGAAAGATGTACTATCAGTGGAAAACGGAGAGGGGTAAATAAAAAAACAGCAAGGGTGTCCTTGCTGTTTGAGTGTAGTTCTACAAACTGGAATTTGACGCTCTATTAATGCTATTAAACCCAATCAATAGCATTCTTTACAAGTTTGACAAATGGTTCACAGGTCAGATTTTGGGTATTGTGTGCAGGAACG
>ENA-UPSY01000122-UPSY01000122.1-human-gut-metagenome-genome-assembly--contig:-NODE-122-length-88160-cov-19.936832_pt1 | contig 88160 bp, 86 predicted proteins | sample MGYA00250044_ERZ773365 | MGnify/ENA primary metagenome ERZ773365 (study PRJEB29103, sample SAMN06111932) | human gut metagenome | biome: human gut; feature: ankylosing spondylitis patient; material... | reverse complement strand
AAGTGCTCTGCACCCAAATCGCTCGTAAAAAGCAAATGCCTACATATTGTGATCCAATCGTGGTTCAATAACATTGGCCACGCATTGGACAAACGTATTTTTCCGTAAAAAGCAAAACTCCCAAACAGCTTAACCAAGCCATTTAGGAGTCAGTGGTGTGGTGACCCGTACGGGAATTGAAAGTCTTTTCGTGCTTTTCGTATCTTTCTGTAAATTGCGTGATTCCGCATGATAGAGCCATTTGCGACGACTTACGTCAAATACGTTTGTCGTAACTTTTCATATGTTTTTGTGGGAATAATGATCAAATAATGATCAAGATCACTCGCTTGAAAGCTGCTAAAATTTATCACTTTGAGTTAGGTGTATCATGTTTTATTATCCAACATCACCTTTGAAACGTTCTATTCCTCAACAATGCACTTCACTATAATATCAATGAAAGCCATACTATCCACCACCGACCTGACCGCTGCCTCAAGCATTGTGTCACGATCCACTAGGCTCCAATCAAGCGAAAAACCATAATGCATAGTCATACACCTTATAAGCTCACGGATACTTCTGCCGTTGCCTTCACGGAAAGGGTGAATAATATTCAATTCTGACATGATATAGGACAGATGCCCGATCTGGCGTTTCCTGACCGTTTCGTGCAACATATTATCATTGTGCAGTTTATAGAACACCTTGTCAAGTTCCTTATTTATCAGATGAGGCGGAAAGAACATGGTATCGCCCTTGCTGATCTGCTCGCGGCGGATTTTCCCTGCAAACAGGTAGATATCCTCAAACAGAAAGCGATGAATATTCATAAGCTGAGTCTTGGTAAATCTACCCTTGATCGGCGCTTCAATGAGCATATACTGCTTTAGAGATGTGATCTCCTCCTCAGCCTGCTTCAACTCGTCCTTGTCTATGATATTCAGCTTGTTTTTGAGAACATCGGAATCAGGATAGCAGTAGATCGACTGCACTGTGGTATATACATCATATTTTGAAAACATTACTATGCCCTCTTGTATTTTGCCTTCAGTTCTGCCAGGATCTGCTGATAATTTGCCTGACCGTTGGCATATCTATCAAGATTACGCCTGCTTGCCTCACTCAATGTGAGCCCTTCGATTGCCATAGTCCCGGCAACGCTCCGGATCATCTTTTGATGTTGTTTATGACTTATAGTCTTTAGGGGTTCTTGTGTTTTCATAATCATGCCTCCTTTGCAAGTTGATGATATATCTTTATATACCATTATAACATAGGTGTGTAGAAAAAGGAATAGTATTTCACGATTTTTTCAGGATATGGCTCCATTGGAATCAAAATTTCTACTTTTGCTTACTTAAATTGCTTGTTTCTAATAAATTAAGCAACATATTTCCAAGGAGAATTCGTGAGAATTGTTCGAGTTCGATACTTAGATATACGCTGTTTCAAAATCTGACCCATGAATATACTCATCGAATATGATTTCATTGGACATTATTGCTCGCCTCAATTAGTCAAGTATGTCAAATGTATCCACCATAAGGTTAATCAGCTCTTTTGCCATCTCTTTACCGATTTGAATAGACTGACTTAGTTTGTCCTTCATTTCTCTGGTGGGACTTCCATAAGTATCAATCTGTAAATATTTCTTTCCGTCGCTTGTAAATGTAGTATACGTAGCTCTAACTTTGCTATGTACACTGTTTCTGTCTTTATCAAGCTTTTTCATATTATCTTTTGTTATTAAAGCCATAATTTATTCTCCTTTAATTTCCGAAATAAGATGGTTTAACCTGCACTCATTAACCTCGCATTCCCAAACAACAATGACTTTCCAGCCATTCTCTTTCATTTGGTCATGATGCCTTTTGTCACGATTCTTGTTATTAACGAGTTTATTAGTCCAATAATCTGTGTTGGATTTAGGCCATACAAAATTTGAGCAGTCATGCATATGCCAAAAGCAGCCATTGATATAAATGGCAGTCTTATACTTGGGCAGTATAATGTCAGGCTTTCCAGGATACCGTTTATCATTTTTTCTGAACCTGAAGCCATTTCGATGAAGAAAATTTCTGACTATGATCTCAGGCTTGGTATCCTTGCTCCTGATATGCGACATATTCATACTGCGAATTTCTTTACTATGATTATCAGCCATTTTTATCCAAGTATAACGCAAGATGTTCGGCAATAGCTTTGGCAAGTATTGGAGGGACAGCATTTCCGACCTGCTGATACTGTGAATCTTTTGTTCCACAGAAGATAAAAGAATCAGGGAATGTTTGAAGTCTGGCAGCTTCTCTTACACTAATAGCCCTGTTTATAGTAGGATGAATCCACATAGACTTACGGACATTAACGACAGTTCCTGATGGTTTATCATAGGACAAACGCTGATAAATTGTATTCTGCGTACGGCTAACATCTGTATATGTGTTTTCCTTTAGTGCTTCATCGAGAGAATGGAAATTCTCTCCCTGACCAAGTGCTTCAAATCGAGCTTTTGCAACCGCTCTTGTTTGAGTAATGATATGATTATACAGTCTTTTGCTGTCCCGGAGAAGGGGGGTCAGGGAAGTGGGTTCATAACCCTCTGTTAGCTCTGTGCCGATGTCCTTTGATGTATCAAACACAGTTTGTACATTTTCAATATCCTTTATGGCATCCTTCACAGTGTTGTAATTACCTTCTGTAAACGTTCCTTCAGGCATTTTGATTTCTTTGGCGATTGACTTCTTTATTCCAATGAAAACAAAACGATTCCTTCTCTGCGGAGCGCCAAATTCTACTGCATTTAATACCCCCATATTAAAAGTGTAGTTCGCAAGCATCTTAGTAATATATTCAAGAACAGAATATGACTGAATCACAGCTGAAATGCCATTATCGCAATTAAAGCTATCTATTTGCAGTTCATTATCATAGATCTCTTTAATCCGTGATAAGCATCGTTGAATCATAATCGTTTTTTCGATTTTTTTCACGAACTGATCAGCATCTATTTTTACAGCAAAGAAATCAAGAATTGCATCAGCGGCATCATTGAAGCATTCATATACTCCATTATTGTTATATTGACGTATCTTTTCTGCAAGTTTTAAATACTTTTTCTGATAGCGAAATAAAGCTTCTTGGCACTTCTTTAAGTTCTTGCGCTGACGATATGCAATGTTAAGCAACTTATAGTCTTCCTCTTCCCATAGTCTATGTTTAACTTCGCGCTGGTCGAGAATATCATGGGCAATTTGCTTAGAGAAGTATTTTCCTTCCAAAAGCAAAATCTCAGATGGAATTGTTCCAATACTATGTTTTTTGATTATCTCTGTCTCATCTAAGCGCAAATAAAATCTATGAACGTCAGATTTTAGCATTTCAACATTTTCCATGACAAATGCTTTAGGCTTTAGTTCCTTTACAGCTCTAACATATTGCTTTACAAGCATATTGTTTTGACTTATAACATGGTTCTTCTGTCTGTTAGCCATTGAAAATCCCTGGCAGGGCGGGCCTCCTATAACCACATCTATCTTTCCAAGCTTCTTCCTGAGTTTTGCGAAGTCGGCAGAACATACATCGGGAAACACTTCTGTTCCCGAATGATTCTTCCTATAAGTATTCTGTGCATTTTGATTTATTTCAAATGCGGCAGCAATTTCATATTTGCCTGTTTGCTTAAAACCCAGACTCAGACCTCCGGCACCGGCAAACAAATCAATTACCTTATGCATTTCACTAATTCTCCTATTCTGACGGCATATTATATAGAATCATTCTGAAAACGCTTTTTAAGCATTATCCAGCAGTCTTCTTTCTTACACCATTGAGTTATATTAACGCCCTTGGCGTTATTTATATTTGGATTCATAAAATGATTCCAAACTTTATAGCAAATATCTTCTATAAGCTGGGATACTTCAGAAGATATGTCCTGATGCTGCCATATATAGCTAAGATCAACCTTATCACTATAATACTCTGACAGCAGAGCGATGGTATAGTAATTAATCTGAGCTTTATATCCGCCGAAATTCTGATCGTCTACTATCTTATCGCACTGCTGAAAAAGAATAACCTGGGCGATTAGATTACAGAAGAAATTTTCATCCGGCTCTCCGATTTCACCAGACTGTATCATTTCTGAATATCTGATAAAATTGGTTTCCAGTCCCTTGCTGACAATATCAGGGTGTTTCAGCCAACACATTGCACACTTAGCTGCCACTGTTTTGGAGATGCACTTATTCTTAGGATTCTGCTCTTTGTACTTTCTCTTGGATGCAGCAGTAAGCTGTCGATTAACTTCCACACTGTATTGTCCTCTTGCACGTTCATAAAACCATCGCTGAGAAGGCTTTCCCTTTTCAACTGGAATATAAACACGTCTTGACAACTGTTCAAGTTTAATATGGAAATCATCATTAGCACTGAAATCAGACATGGTGATTTTATTCTGGCTGTTTGCATATCTTGATATGTTGCTTATTACAGTATCCATCTGCTCATCAGATTTGATTACCGTGAGCTTCATTTGAACGTTTACATTGGATAAATCAACTTTATTTTGAAAAGCAGCATATATTGATGCTGTTGTTTGACCGCCATTAACAATCTGCCAGCCGATGAGCTCCCTTATAAGAATAAAATCATCTGTGCTTTCATTTTCATCTATAACCACTTGTTCTGCAATAGTTGAAATACCATTGTTATATGCCATGAACATTGAAGGATCGCTCCTCAACGTATCTCTGATGCCTTTGTTGACCTTTCCTGTTGCTTGCAGGAATGATCTCACATTCTTCTCGATTAGTCTCTGTCCTTCATCACGGTATATTTCCGCTAAGCATTCTCCTGATATATAACCGACATAACAGTCATAAATATCACTTTCCTGCGGAATTTTAATGAGTTTCAGCTTGTACTTGTATTTGTTTTTGAAACGTATTACAAGCTTTTCTGCTTCTTTTCTCTGGTAGACAGCCTGTACAAGACGTTCGATATCCCACACATCATATTTGACAGTGGTTTTATTGATCATGGAATCTTCAGGCAAGTCGCTGTTAATGAGCTTATTGGTAATGAGAACAACATAAAGATTTTCAATTTTATCTTTATTATCTTTAACAAACTCATAAAGCATATATTCGTTTGATGATTCTTCCATTTCATCAAAAACGCTCGTGCTTGAACAGCATAGTTTATAGAATTTTGACGCCTGTCTGCATATTTTAGCTGTTTCTGATTTGTTCAGCTTTTCTATTTTACCGTTTTTTTCGAAACAGCTGACTATGAGCGTGAGGCTTTGAAAGTACTCACTAAAAGCATACGCATTAACCTTGAACTTTTCTGATTCTTTCATGCAATAGCTCACTTCTGCATCAGCGGTTTTAGATTCTCCAAAATCGGCAAGGTACGAAAGAAAAACACTTGTAAATGAACTTTCTGTATTTTCAGAATGTTCCGAAGCGTACTCCTTTACTTCTTCAATTAGTTCTTGATTAAAATCATTTAATTCACGATTTTCCAATTAGTATGCCCCCTTTCAAAGCGTTTACTATATCATTCCACTCTGTCACAAAATCACCGCAGGTGTTTAGATCAAGTGAATATGTTACCTCCGAAATACCGTTATCAAGATCATCTGGTGCGATATTGGGAAAATCGTCTTCGATCTTGTATGTTTGATAAGATCTCAGATGAAATCCTAATGTATATCGATCTTCACATGAAGAAATATAGCCGTATTTAAATAATTTCTCCTCAAAAAGTGATTTGTATTGTTCTGTTAAGCCATTATGTATTGCTTTAATGATATCTGGCAAAGTTGTGCCGTCACTGCGGCTCTTTCTTACCATGTTGACATACAGAAACAAGGTATTCTCTACATCTTTAGGGTTAAGCTGATGTTCGCTGCTGATTCTTATTTTTTCATTTGATTTTGCAGATGTTGTCTTTACTTCTATCGCAGATCCATTAAAATAAAAATCGTGAGTTTCCTTTTCAGCTCCGCTCCAAAAGGATACAGCTTCACCGCCAAAGCTGCATATTAGCTTTTGGAGAACAAGCAGTTCACCAAAAAGACCTTCCTGCAATTGCTCGGACATAATAACCTCGGAATTGAGTGCAAAGAACTTTTTCCATTTGCTCAACGTGTCTGACAAGCAGCTTATCATTTTCTTTTGAGTTGTTATCTTTTCAAGCTGATCGGTAATGTCGTTGGCTATTATTTCAAAAATACCGCTGTCATAGTCCTTAGACTGAGAAATGATTATGTACTCATTCTCGCTGTTTGGATTTTGATATTCATTGATATGATCATATGCGAATTCTATTCCGTGCCATTTAGGGAAACGGTTCAGCGGCTCCTTGCTGCAGTCTTTTGGAAGCATCACTGCAATAATTCTCTGAAAATCCTTCGCAGCAACAATATAGACTATACGGATTTTGTTTTTCAGGAGAATGCTTCTATTTAGCACATACAAACTGGATTTTTCCGCTTTATTGAAATCAGTAATGATCTCATGATATATTTTTATAGCATTACTCAAAATTCATCACCTTTTTCAACCGCGATAGGATTTAATCGGTATGTTTTTCCGTTGCCTTTTCCTTCATTATCCGGAAATACAGCTATAAAACCGAAAGGTGTCTTGTATGTCTTTCCATCTATTTTCAGTCCGTCTATTTCTTCGGCATCAAGAGGGCAAAGAATAAGCAAGCCTCGGTCTCTTGTTCTAAGCTGCTTTCTTATCTTATCATCGCTGTCTCCATTTGCCTTCATCTTGTCCTTTTCTTCCAGTTGGTCTTTTGAAAAGTCAAGATATTCTTCATCTTTGGACTTTAATGATTTGATGGAGCATATGTTTGCATCAGCCTCATATTGACCTTTGCTTCGTTGTAATCCCTGACCTATGCAGAAATCACCTATGGTTAATGGAGGATTTTTCCGTCCTGTATTTTTTAGGCAAACCGTCCATTTTATTAGCCCGCCCAACTGTATTTGGTCGCGAATATAGTCAGCCAAATACATAGATTTAACTTTGCTTGCATTTGATGATGTCCTATATTCAAATAAAAAGTCAGCTACATAACAGCCGTCAACATCGTCCCAAAAGATGTGATCAGTGCCAGATTTTCTGCCGAGTTTATCCCAGTGATCTGAACTGTTCTCTCCAAGATTGGAAATAAACTTCTCTACTGCTTCAAAGTTAAGATTATATGTATCCGCATTTCTGTCAATTGATCTTGTTTGGCTTACAGTATTGCTAAATGTAAGAGTACATTCTTGTCCTGTTTTAATCTTGTTTCTTGCAGAGATCAGCATATCAGGATAAGACGCAATTCTCAAACCAAAATCCATTGGTGTGCGGTTGTATTCGTTCATATAGTGAATCTGGCTGCGAAGATTTTCAGTCGCAAAAGAAACAACCATGAACCAGCGGAAAAGCTCATCAGAAACAAAAAGTCGGCAAAGGTCAGTGTACTTTGGTCTAAAGCCAAACCATCTGCCCATCTGCATAAGTGTATCATACATCTGCGACGAACGCATAAAGAAGCTTACTGTCAATCCCTCAAGAGTTAATCCTCGTGAGAGCTTATCGCCGCCAATAGCAATGACATTAAGCTGACGGCCTTCATCTTTGAATTCCTTATAGCAGAGAACGTCATCACTTTTCCCATTAATTTCAAGCACTCTAATCTGGTGATTGCCGATAAGACGTTTGATCTCTGTTTCAATATCACCCCAATCAGAGCATACTACGCCCTCCATGTAAGCAGAGAAGTCCTGTTGCATTTTCTTTGTTGTGGGAACAAAATCACTATCCCACAAGTCATGCATGGTATCAATAATTTCTGTATCTCCACCGTTAATATACGACTGTACTTCACTTAAATAATCATCAACCATTGATTTCAGGGAGGATTGAACATCATTCAGTCTGTTCACATGAATCAACATGGAATTTGGATCCAAGGACTGACCCCTTACGTTTCTCGCTGCAGTTATAATTATAAAGCAAAGAATCGCTTTCTTCAATTCGTCAGGAAGCGGTGATATTATTTGCTTTGTTTTGGAATCAATAAAATAATCAAGCTCTGTGGTTATTCTCCTGCGAAGAGGCATTGTTTCGCTGTTTTCATCTTCTCCGAAGAACTCCATTGCGCCAACATAACCGGCTGGCTTCGGAAGGCACACAATAAAATCCTTCGGGAACAGATCGTCTTCCAGTTCAACATCACTAATCTGTGGCGGAATAAAAATATTTGCATACGGAGTAGCAGTATATCCAACATAAGAACGGCATGAAAACAGAGATAATATTCTTCTTATCAGTTCGTTGATCTTAGACACCTCTGAATCATCGCTGATTTCACCGCTGTGGTCAGTCTTGTATTTTGTATTAACCGATGCTTGATCTGCCTCATCATCTATTACAAGCAAAGAGTATTCGCAAGGAAACAGACTTGTTCCGTCGGGACTTTGAACGGCAGCGTGATTTTTCGATAGATTATCATAGACATACTGCAGCACTTTGCTTTGCTTCTTAACAATAAATATTTTGGGTTGATCGTATTGTCTGCTGACTCCGGCTCTGCCTTTAGTAAAATCACCTTTTTCGTCTCTTGATGTAAGTGCTTCAATTGACTTATCCATTTTAAAGTTCAGAGTACCTACACCTATTATCGAGGGAACCAGTCCAGCTTTTTGACGTAAATATTCAATGCTGGTTTCAAATCCTAGTACTTCTTCATCAATACGCATCTGTGTCTGGCTTCTCAGATTATTATGCATGCCAGCGAGAACTATTATTATTTTATATCCTGCATCCACAGCTTTGTTTATAAGTCCAATATAGTTTGCAGTTTTACCGGACTGAACGTAGCCAAATACTGCGCCATATGATTTTTCAGGGACACCAGAGTTTGGATTCGAGATACAGTTCATAACAAAATCCGTAGGTTCGTTAATGCTTTTCTCTATCGTCTTTTGACTCCACTTTTTGCTGCCCGATAAATATGCCTTATATCGGTTCCAGTAAGTTCCTTTAAAACCAGAGGTTTGCCTGAGATTATTCCACCATTCTTTGTCCTTGCCTTTATGATCATCAGCACTAAGCATTGATGCTATGTCGTTGCTTGAAAAACTTACTTCCCTGTACAGATATTCTCTTAAATCCTCGGCATCGGAAACAAGAGGTCCCATTGTTTGAACCACATTGTTAATGGCATCAACAGTTTCAAGGCCTTTTTCTTTGTTACCAAGGCACAATGTAAAAGCAGCCTCATAAATTCTAAGTTCATTTTGTTCCATTGCAGGCCTCCATATATATTTTATCAAAATCATCAATCAAGACAGAGTAATCTGGCAGCTGCTGCAAAAGGCTTCTTATCTCTTCTTTAGAACTGCCATTGATCACCAAGGTTGTGATTAATCGTTTTGCTTGATATGCGAGATCATTATATTCGTTTTCAGGCAGACTTTCCTTGCTTACTGACATATCTTTTATGCCTGAAAGCTCCATAGGGGAGCATTTTTCAACAAGGTTCAGATATGCGTTCAACAGCTCTTTCTGTTCAGGAACAAGAGAGGTTTTTAACTTGTTCAACAAAGTATGCTTCTTATTAAGAACAAAAGAATATGATCCTCTCGAATCTTTTCGCTGCTCCCATACATAACTAAGCTGAGGAGCGTAGGCATTTCCTTTTCTATCAGAATATGTACCTCTTGAATTATATACCTTTACCGACTGTTTTGTTGCCTTATCAGCAGCGAGCCGAATAATATCATCGGTATAAGCAGGCGGGACAGCCTTTGATTTTTTTATGTCTATCTGCCAGTCAAAGTCGCTGTCTGAATTTATATCCAACTGAATCCGTGCCAGGTTAAAAGACATTTCTTTCTTAAATAAGCCGAACCATGTTCCATATATGATTAGACGTTCATTTCGATAAACATAAAATCCCTGATGCTGCAGCCAGCCCTTATATCCGCCTGCAGCTTTAACTTCATCGTCATTGGCAAACTTGGTTTTATGCGGCAAAATATACGGACGAATGAAAACCGTGTGCCCATTTTCGATCACTTCTTCAGGTTCTAATTCCTGACGCGCATTATTATCAGGGATAAATGGATTCCACGGAATCAATGGTATTCCATTTACAGCAATAGAAATCTTCCTCGATTCCATAAACCTGTGAAATACAAGTGAAAGATGATTTCTCACATTATCAACAATCTTATAGAATTTCTTCTTTTCATAAACTGAATCAGATGATATGACCTTATCAATGTTTGAAATGCAAATTACCGTTCCGTTATCATGCCCAGAAAGTCTGCCAGCCAGCTTATCAATAAATGTGGAAGCATTATCTTCAACAAGTATCTGCCATAGATCCTTTTGCCTTACATAATCCAAATCCCAGCTGGCATTATTGAGGACTCCGCCATTCTTCGCAAGAACAGTTAGTTTCTTTCCGAGAGAAAAGGAAGCCGTTTTCATTCCCATTCCAAATCTGCCAAGATCATGAATGCTTCTTAAATCAAGCGGATCAGAGGAACCTATATTCATGGATTTAAGTAATTCCTGCTCAGACATACCATCACCATTATCTGATATGATAATGACCTGATCATGCCAATTAAACTCTATGTCAATAGCTGATGCATTAGCAGACAGACTGTTATCAACAATATCCGCTATTGCTGTTTCAGGAGTATATCCTACAGAGCGAAGCGAAGAAAGCAGAATATTCGCGCTCGGTATAGAAGTAATAGGTTCACTCATCCAGCATCGCCCTTTCGAATGATATAATTTAATTGAATTATACCACATTTCAACAAATTATTCAATATATTTTCTATAAAAAGTAACAGTTGGCTGTAGTGCTGCAAATAGATATTGGGCAAAAGGCATAAAAAGTATTGAGAGATATGCCAGAATCTGCCGGAATAATATTATAGCACAGAATTCAAGTGAAAAAAGGTATATCTCTTAAAAAAGGTAACCTTACAGAATATTCCAACGAGATGCGTGGCGAATGGTGAATCAAGAAAAGCTACCAACGATTCATGCAATATATCAGCATTTCGATAGAGTTATATATAAGCCTCATTTCTATTTTGATAAGTCTATATCGTCCCGACTACAAGCCCCACTATACAGCCCGCCCATAGCCGCCCCAGTAAATCTGTTCTTAAGCGCCGTATTTTTCGCAATCTGCTCGTCCCGGAGCTTCGCACTCTTGATTTCAGCGGCACGCTCATTCAGTTTCGCCAATCCATCCTTAAACATATTTTTAAGTTTATCCGCCTCGGCAATTTTCTCAGAATACGCCGCCTGCATCGACTTTTCCCTTTCATTGAGCAGCTTTTCACGCTCCTCAAGCTCGGATTCTCTGGAATCAAGCTCGGCATTTCGTGCCATGTACAATTTCTTGGTACGCTCGCTTTCCTGCGCCTTTTTCATGGCTTCAGCCTGCATTTCCAGAGCCTTTGCGGTCTCCTTTTCTGCACGCTTCTCTGCAATAAAAGTCTGCTTGTCCTTTGCCTTGCGCTTGGTAGGCTCCGGTTCAAGTTCAATATCAAAGCCGTTCCTTATCAGGATATCCTGCCACTTCTTCCGGAACTCCTTAGTGAACGTAATGCTGCGGTTGTTGTACCTACTGTCGCAGGCTTTAGGATTAGGGAGCGGAACTCCCGCCTGCTCCATGCCCTTTTCTGTTCCCACTCTAAGTATGCCGTTCTCATCGACATAATCCCACACGCAGCGGATGTGAACGTGAGTCGAGGACGGCATTTCCCTGCCTGTTTCATCGTCGATATAAATCTCGTCAGCGTGAAGCGCATAATCAAGAATATGCAGGCGGTCATTATGCGCAGCAGACCATTCGTTGAGCGCACTGATGTACTCGTCAGTCATTTTCTTCATCGTCCGGGCGTCTGCAAATCCAACATCAATATTCCCAACACGGAGGATAGTTTCGGTGGGCGCATACCGCTTGGAACTGAGCCAGTCCGCCATAGTCTTGATATTGGATTTCTGGCGAGCTTTGGCGTACTTCTGATTCTGAATTTCCAGCGCCTCGCTGTAATGCTCAGTGTAATAAATCAGCTCCGCCTCGTTGAAGCTATGCTTGCCCGACTGAGTTTTCGAGGTGTATTCCCCATCAAGGCAGTTAAAGTAAACGTTATTCACAACTGCCTTTTCGTTGACATTCTCGTTTTTCTCCCGCTCATCATCGTTGTGCTTCGGGTTGATGACCTTGCCTGTCTTTTGCGAACTCTTTCCATTGTGAAGTCCCGCTCTCTTTTTCTGCAATTTAACCAGCTCCTCTCGCTCAGGGGATACACCCTCGTAAACGCACCGCAAACTCCAAAAGTAACACAATTGCTATAATAGATAATCCAATATATATTATAGCAGAGCTTTCAGAAAAATGCAAGCATTTTCTTTCAGTTCTGCTATAATATTATCGGACTTTCTGCGGAAAGGGGGTTGGATAAATTGCAAAAAATATCAAATAAGCAATTTATCTGAAATGAAATCAGCTTTCGATGAAGTCGGCTCTGCATGAATACGGAATCAATCATTCCAACGAAAAGACTCCTATTGTCTTGACAATAGGAGTGCATTTTTTCATAGACTGCATGATCAAATTTGTAACAAAATTGCTCCACTTTTGTAACATTTTTGGAGCACATACTTTTATTTGAGAATGTTGTCCAAAAACGGTGCTAAAATTGCACCCTTTTTGTAACAAAAAAGTAACAATTTTGGAGCAGTGTTAGCCTGCCATTTTTTTAATTTAATATACAGCAAATACAATGTGTTGGGTCAACATATTTATTTTACCACATTATAAGGAATAAGTCAAGCAAGATATTGCATTTGACTTGAAATACGAGTTATGCCGCTGCTTGCGCTGCGGCGGATCGTTTTAAAAGGTCTTTCAAGACTGCAATTTAACTGAAGGTTTGTCGTCGCAGGGCGCCGACCGGAGTGTTATTAAAGGTCTTATAAGACCAGAAAATTTTAAGAAAGACAGGTAAAATCAACATGAAAATCTCAGACATTAAGTTCAGAAAGTCCCTTATGGGCGGCAGCCTAAAAGCAATCGCTTCGCTGACAATTGACGGCTGCATTGCAATCCACGAAATCAAGGTAATCGAAACCGACCACCTCTTTGTAGCTATGCCGAGCCGCAAGGACGAATCCGGGAACTACCACGATATCGTTCACCCAATCAACGATAGAGCACGCAATCTTATTGAAAGCGCTGTACTTTCCGCTTACAAGATTTACGCTGAAAGTCAGGCGCTCATATCGAACATCAACATTACTACCGACTGAAACAGAAAGGACAACAACCACATGAACATCACCGAAATAATATTCAGAAAGACATTCACAGACGGAAAGCTCAGAGCTATTGCATCCATAACAATTGACGGCTGCTTCACAATCCACGAAATCAAACTTATCCAGACCGACCACTTGTTCGTTGCAATGCCCTACCGCACGGATTCCTACGGTATAAGCCACGACATTGCGCACCCAATCGGAGGAACTGCACGTCACGAACTTGAAAGCGCAATCATCAATGCATACAATGACTACATCGCGGCTCACGAAATTCTCGAAAACGCTGACTATACTGCGTAAGAAATCACCCCGGACTTCCTCAGAAGTTTGTGGGAATAAATTACAGTATTATGAATATAGACTATATTATCCCCCGTAGAGCCACGCTAAATTTGTGCAATTTTAACAAAAGCATAAAATTCCACAATATGGGTGTGACACCGATTTGAGTTTCTTTGAGCTTAAATAAAGGGTTTTCAAGCAGCCGTGTGACACCACTTGCTGAATGTCAGCCAAAAATTACTTTCATGTATTGACTTATCTATGTAAAAGTGATATAATCTTCCCAAACCGCTAGTAGAAGATTCTGGATTTTTCTTAATTCAGAATCTTTATGTGGCTCTACGAGGGGTTATAGGTCTGTCTTGACCAAATTCTTACAACATCACTTTATATAATCATTTCATCATTTACATGAAAGGAGTTCTTAATGACAGCAAGGGACGAAATCATCATTCAGCAGCTTAAAAATCTCATTACGCTTGTTTCAAATCAGCCTTGCGACCCGATTTCTAAGACGGTTTCACATGATATTGAACATATCGAAATGCTCACAATTCAGGAGTGCGCAGAGGAATTCAAAGGGCTTACTCAGAACACAATAAGGCAGCTCGTCCATCAGGGAAAAATTAAGTATATCCGCACCGGCGAAGGCAGGAACGGAAAGATTCTTGTAAACAAAACTTCGCTGGCGGAATATCTAAGCAACAACTTATAAATGGCTCTGTTAAGCCATAAATAACAAATCATCCCGCTCTGGAAACAGGGCGGGAATTATCTGAGAAAGGAAAATATATTGGCAAATATCATAAAGAGAGGCAATAGCTATATGTTTCGTGTATCATGCGGTTATGACACGAATGGCAAGCAGATCGTTCGGCAGAAAACATGGACTCCCGATAAGAACATGACTCCAAAACAGATTGAAAAGGAAGTAAATCGTCAGGCAGTGCTTTTTGAGGAAGAATGCAAGAATGGCTACCAGTCAAAGGCGATAAAATTCGAGGCATTCGCCGAGGAATGGTTTGCTGAGTATGCAAAACCCAATCTCCGCAACACTACATACGAGCGCCTGCTTCAGCTTCGTAAGCGCATTTACGGATCTATCGGTCATTTACGAATGGATAAGATAACTCCTAGGCAGATTCAGTTTTTCGTGAATTCACTTTCTAAAGAGGGAGCAAACGAGCGCACCGGAAAGCCGCTTGCTCCTAAAACTATCCGCCACAATTTAAGCTTGATTTCTGACATTTTCAGCTATGCAATAAAAATGGGAGTTGTGTCATGCAATCCCTGCTCTAAGGTCACCATTCCTAAAGGCGAAGCGAAAGAGAAAATGATATACACGATTGAGGAAGTCACCGAATTTCTGAAACTTCTTGAATCCGAACCGCTTAAATATCGCGTATTCTTCAATCTTGCGGTTTTCAGCGGATTTCGTAGGGGCGAGCTGCTCGGTCTGGAGTGGAAAGACGTAGATTTTGAGAACAACCTTATTAGTGTTCGGCGGACTTCATGCTACACGGCAAAACAGGGAATCTACACAGATACCACCAAAACTAAGCGTTCGCAGAGGACTATAAAATTTCCTGCTTCCGTAATGGAACTTTTGAAGCAGTTCAAAGCGGAGCAGGACGAACTTGCACAGCAAGTCAGCGACAAGTGGATAGATTCCGACCGCCTGTTCGTAAAATGGAACGGCGAGCCGATGAATAACAACACTCCGTACTTCTGGCTCAATGAGTTCTGCGAGAAGCACGGGCTTCCATTTTATGGTCTGCACACTTTTCGACATCTATTCGCATCCATGCTTGTAAATGAGGGCGTTGATATAGTTACGGTTTCCGGTGCGCTTGGACATTCGACCGTTAGCACGACCAGCAATATTTACTGCCATCTACTGGAGAACTCACAGGCTAAGGTTTCGGAGGCAATTACCAATGTGCTGAAAATAAGTCCGAATGATGGCTCGGCAAGCGACTCCAATGCTGCGGAAACAGCCGATAAGAACGAAACATTTTAAAATAATGATCAAACAATGATCAAATGAACCTTTCCGGAAATAGAGAATCCCCCGAGCGGCTTAGTAAAGCCATTCGGGGGATTTAAGTCTGGTGACGCTGCCCGCTGCATAGACGAACTCTTTTATGTTCCCGGTGCATTTGGATTGGTCGTTTATCTGTGATTTTGCCGCTCGCAGTCGGATATCAGCCAATATAATTACCAACCCCGACAGCTCGTGAACTGCCGGGGTAAGCAATTACTTTTTGTTCTTTTGGGATAAAAACTGCCTGAGTTACATTTCATCCAATTAACGTTGCCCATGGTAATGTTAGTAAGCCTAAACAGTCGATTGAAACGCTGTCGAAAACCAAGTTATCCATCAATCTTAATAAAGCAATTTGCTTCAAAAATCCTATCTCTTGAATACTTGGAAAGAATTGATTCTGCATCAGCGTATGCGTCTATTTCACATGGGAAAACGGAAAGAATATTTTCATCTTCAGTCAGGTAGAGTTTTGCATCAGATCGTGTTCCCAGAAGGTCGCCTGTTCCTATGTACTCATATTCGGTCATCTTATAGACATATTTCAATGGAGATTCATTATCATTTTCCGGCTCAATGACATTTCCGGATTCGTCTATAATAAACCTGACAGTGTTGATGTCCAGCATATAGTCATTTGCATTAAAAGACGCAATATGGATACATTTGTGCCTGAAATCATCATGAAGCGCTCAATGTCATGCATTCCGTCAAAGCGGAAATTACCCTTTTCCGGCTCGTGGAAATTCCACGGGATATAAGTTTCAACGGTATTACAGCCCATATTCACCAGCTTTTCAATCCTGTCCTGCCAGTATTCCGGGACTGTTCGGAAATAATGGAACGCGCCCGAGATGATTTTAAACGGCTCTCCGTTTAGATAGAAGTTATCCCTTATTTCAAGCATTACTGCGCCTCCGGTCAGTATTCTATTGCGTCAAGGGTGAATGTTCCGCTTACCACTGCGATCTTCACGGTATGCTTGCCCCCCGGAACATTGAACCAAGCGCTGCACTGCCTTGCCTTTGACCCCGTGGAGGAGCAGGTCTTGAGCAGCTTTCCGTCAACATAAACCTTGATTTTATATGCGTCGGATTGACCTATAAGCGAGAACCTGCTGCCAGTAAAGCTGAACTGCATTGTCTTTGCCTTTTCGCCCTTTGCTACTGTCGCACGGGAGATTGTTCTGTTGAAATGAACGTACTGGTCGGGAACAGTTCTGTACCAGTCGCCCTTGTAGGTGATGGAAGCGTCATGGTCATCCACTCGGGTGATGGTGGATTGATAGCCCTTGACCGGGGATACCTTTAGGTTGTCGAAAATATTGTTGTACAGACCGCTGCCTATTGAGATACGACCGGAGTTTGCAAAAGCTGTTTCGTCCTTATAGGAAACAAGCTTTTTGTCGTCCAGATATGCAATTATTTTAGTACCTGCCGCAGTGATCTTCACATTGTGCCATGCGGAGGAGTTGAACTTCTTTACAGTACCGCTGGAGAGGGTGACGGTATTTTTTCTAAGCTCCCAGCGTCCGTTGGGGTAAACTTTTAAACTGTAACCGTTTTCTGCAGACCAGGAATCAAGCTCTGCCGTGAGATAGCGCACGCCGAACGCGACATAGTTATCAGACGCTTTGCCTGCAAACTTGAAATCTATCTTCGCCGAATAGTTGCTCCAGCGGTCATCGCCCAGCGATGTTATAGGGTTCGGGGTACTTCTGTACCGCCAGTCGGTAGGCTTGTTGTCCGCATTAATCATCTGCATGAGCACCTTGTTCCCGTCGACCTCTGCGACCTCGAATGCTCCGCCGTAATCGGTGGTGTAAAGCGGCGCATTTCCTCTTGATGCAAGGAACTCGTCTGAGTACTCAAACTTATCGGTGTAGCTAAGCTTGAGCGGAGTGTCCTTGTAGGAGCAGTTATATACAGACGAATCAGCCGTTTTGTCAAGCGTAGTGACGGTTACTATGGAATAGGGCTTTACTTCAATGGAATAAGCGTACCCACCTTTTGTCTTTACCGGCTGATATGCGGCAATCTTCTTGAAATAGTTTGCGTCGTAAGCCTGACCCTTATCCGGACCTCTGGTTTCCCAGACATAAACGGGCGCGTCTGCCTTTGTCATATTATCAAGGGTGAACGTGTAATTACGCTGCTCGCTGCTGTCGTTGCATATAACGATAGAGTAATCGCCGGTGGCTGTGTCGGTAACTGTCATGTAGTTATTCGTGGTCTCGGAAATGGCGTGGGATTCCTTGCCGTCACCGAAGCACGCGCTGTCTATGTAACGCCAGCCGTTCTTCATGAACATCGTGAAATGCGCCGAAGTCCAGATTCCGCAGTCAGCTTCGTAATAGCCGCTCCACGGAGTCTGCGCGTTCAGCAGGGACTTTGGGAAATACTTCGCGCCAGAATAATACGCTGCCACCGCTGGCTGATATTCGTACATTGTCATTCTGCCGTTGTAGTAGGCGTTGATTATTCTGTTGCATACGTCAAGCGCGCCGTTTGTGCCGTTAAGACCGCTGCCGTTGCTGTTCACAGCAAGCTTTGCGATATTTGTGGAGGCTACGCCCTCGGTATACCAGACCTCCTTGCCATAGTCCTTGTTGAGCGCCTTTACAGCGTCGTTTGCCCATGTGTTGTAATGCTCCCCGAGAATATCTACCGCATCACGGAGCTTCTCGTTTTTTGTCATTTCCTTTGCGATATTCCATGAGCCTATCTCGTCAGAAGCAACTATCTTTATCGCGCCGTAATCGTAGCGCTCATCAGTTTCGTTTTCGAGCATGTCAGCGAAATAAATTATCCATTCGGTATCAACCTTTGCGGCTTCGTTAGAGTCGGCGCTGATGTGGGTAAACTTTATGCCGTAGGTGTCATAAGCCTTGTCTAAAGCTGCTTTGTACCACTTGTAGCGCGCCTTAAAGCCGTTTTCCTGAGAAACGGAGAACGCGTCTGTGACCCACTTGGGCTCGCCCCAGCGGAGCAAATCCACCGAAATGTCAGGGTTAATCGAAAGTGCGTCCGCCGCAAACATAAAGCCTGCGCCCCTTGTCACGTCAGCTTCCTCGTCTTCCGAACGCATGATGGAGGGTTCTGTTCCCGAGGAAGAATTTACGTCCGTTCCGAATTCTATTTTGACATGGGTAAGCCCTGCGCCGTAATCCGGCTTGAACAGCAGGTTCATTATCTCCCAGTAAGCCTTTGGATTTTTGGCTTTGTAATCCATGAGCAGGCGCGATGAATTGTTGCCGGTGATAACGCCAAGCCCCCTGTACACCGTACCTTCGTCCATGTTTGTTGTGCTGCCGTCAACGAGTACCTGCTTGTATTCGGAATTGACCGTCGCAGGTAGGATTTTGATGACCTCTTTTGCTTCTGAAGATGACGCCATAAGTGTGACCTCCGTTTGGTTCTGCCCGATGATGTCATGACCGCTCGCAGTCTTGCTGACCAGAACGGAAAGGCATAATACGGCCGCTATGATTTTTTTGATATTCATGAGGGATATCTCCTTTCGCACTTATTATCGGGAACCTCTAAAAACCGGTTTGAAAAGGGAAAATGGGTAGAGTGCGCCGAATGCGATGAAAGCCGACGAAGTAAGGCTGTATGCCTTACGAGGAGGTTTGAAGAAGCAGGCGGTGTGCTATACACATTTTCACTCAAACAAGGTTTTTAGAGGTGACCTATCATTATTATATCTGGATCCGGCATATCGTTCAATAAACAATCTGTCGGTTTTTATAGAAAATCTGCTGTAAGTCATTGAATTGATCGCAGTTTTGTGATATACTGTTTACGAGGTGATATTGTGGCAATTATAGAACACGCAGGCTATTACGAAGATCCGATGCCCGGGGTAAGCCATGAGCATTTCTGCTGTGAGCTGATGTACATTACAGAGGGAGAGCTTGACATTACTGCAAAGGAAACCTATCATATATACGCAAACGACCTTGTGCTGATAAAGAGTAGCCAGCATCACAGGGTTCGTGTGACGACAAGTGCGGAATACCACCGATACATCGTCATGATAAATCCGTGGGAGCTGAGAAATCAGCTTGTGCGCCCTGACCTTTTTGCAATGCTCACCGACACAAGCAAGGAGGGTATCATCATAGTGCGTAATGATCCGGAGTTGCGCAGTGGGTTTGATAAGATGACCGATATTTTCACCAATGGTGCGAATATCTACACAGAGCTTGGCGCTGCACTTGAGATCATTTCCGTGGTGTATGAGCAGATAAAGCCGCATAAAGAAGAGCGACCTGACAGCGCACAAAAACAACTCGCGGAAAGGGTGCGTCTTTTTATTGAGCGAAGCTACGCGGAGGACATAAAAATCGCTGATATAGCCGCTGAAAACTTCGTGAGCGTCGGATATCTAACTCATGTGTTCAGCGCCGAAACAGGAATGCCGCCGAGGGAATATCTGTCCCATATCCGCTGCACAAGGGCGTATGAGCTTATTCGGCACACCGAAATGAAATTCACGGACATTTCCGTGGCTGTCGGTTTCTGCTGTTCAAATGATATGAGCAGGAAGATACGGGAATATTATGGATTGACGCCGACCCGGATAAGGAAAGGGGCGAAGGGCTGACAGTTGAATCAAGTGAAAAGCCGTGATTGTCTGACAGATTTTTCCATAAAAAACACCTGCTGTTTCGTGCGGGGGACAGGCGGTTTTGCAATGGCAGCGAATGTGGTTGGTTGTTCCTATCGAAAAGCAAGGTGGAATATTTCAAGAACAGAGCAAGTTGTCAGAACAACTTGCCGTCAGTGGTACGAATAACTTCTTTTGTACTGCATTTCACTTCTGTTTCCGTGTCAAATTACACTGCTGCTGACACCACGATTAGCGTGCTCAACATACCGCGTTGCCGGTGTATATTCGCGAACAGTTGGTCGTGGAAGAACACCGTGTTAAGCTTCTTGTTTGCGAATAAGCATTCAAACGGCATTTCGTACCTTCTCACATCCACAAAGTTGTTCCGGTCATTTGTTGTGCTGTCCGAAATTATCGCGTAAACTTTACAGAATGAATGTGATATAAAACGCTGCAGCTTTCACTGCGGCACCTGAACTTATAACCTATAATCCCGACCTATCCTACCGAACCACCAAGCACAACCTCCCTCCAACAACGCACCACTCGAACCGAACTTTTGAACTGGGCGGAGGGATCCAACTATGTTAGGCAAAATAGACATTATGCCCAAAATCAGAAATGCACTTCCGTAGATATTTTTTGAGGGAAAATGGACTTGAACCCAATTACCAATGTGCTGAAAATCGGGGCTAATGGTTGCCCGGAAAGCAACTCTGATACCGACCTGCAGAGCAAATCGGCAGCCGATAAAAACGAAGCATCTTAAAATAATGATCAAACAATGATCAAATGAGCTTTTCCGGAAATAGAAAGTCCCCCGAACGGCTTAGTAAAGCCATTCGGGGGATTTAAGTCTGGTGACGCTGACCGCTGCGCAGACGAACTATTTTATGTTTCCGGTGTGTTTGGAGTGGTCGTTTATCTGTGAAATTACCGCTCACAGCCGGATATCAGCCAATATAATTACTAACCCCGACAGCTCATTTGAACTGCCGGGGTAAAACTTTGTTCAATTATTTTTCGTTGTGCTTGTCGGTTTGAGAATTGGCTTGTTCTGCTTTCCACTTCTCAAACTCCGCCTGACCCTCTGCGCTCTTGTAGGCTTTCTGGATTTCCGTAAGCAGCATTCTAGCAAGCGCATTGACTACATCATCAGGAAACTTATCCCCGAACTGATTTTTCATCCGCAGTTTATCCTTTCGTAAGATTTCCGAATACAGCGCGCAGCCCGCACATGGCTGCCGTCACGGCTGTGCGGACTGCATCATCGGATCTCTTACAAGCGTCTGCGGAACGCCTGCGTGAATTAGTCATTGATGTCAGGTACGAATGATTGTCATATTCGGATTATGTATATTATACCGTACTTTGTAAGATTTGTCAATTGGAATTGCTGCCATTTTTTTGAGTAGGAATTTGCATATTTTATACACAAAACAAAAAAGATAACTTGATATATATCATCCGATGATTATTTTATTCTGATAATACTCCTTATGAGGAAATCGGCGATGAAGTTCGGTCGTTGGCGGATGAGGTGGCATTCAGATAATCTTGTACCGCTTTCAGCTTTAGTTCCGCTGAATATTTCTTGTGTTTATGGCTTCTTCTTGACATAAAATAACCCCTTAGTGTAGTTTCAAATTTTTGTTTTTTCGAATGTCTACTCTAAGGGGATTATATTAGAACAGGTTCAGCGAATTGCTTTCTATTTTGTACGAAATGCTGTGAGGGTAATGTCTGTCAGGGAAAGTATTCCACGGCAGGATAGGCAAACTATTACTACAAAGACGCATTGCAGCGATTTGCCGAATCTGTTTAGTTTCCGGCATTATAAGCGCTTCAACACTCTTAAAATCGCCGTTATCCGGATAAGGTCAATCTATACTAGCTGTTTCGACAATATCATAAACAAGGTATTCATCTGTGTCAAACCCCAGTTTAAAGTACACATATTCAGCTGATAACGATTTTGAGGAATAATCGTACAGATAATAGCTTTCTCTTTCAATTCCGGTATCATAGCTGCTTGGAAGATCATTGACAGTCTCGTATTTATATACCCTGTCGAGAATCTTGTTGCGTAATGTCTTATCATATACCTTTGAAAGCTTAATAGAAGAACGAGTTACCTTCAGACCATCTTTATTGCTGATTTTGGCTGTGTATTTGTAGCTTGTTTCGATATTATCAATGCAATACTTGAATTGAATTGTTGCTGATGAACCTGACGCATACACATACATTGAATAATCTGAAAGGTTGAATTTTTCATCGTACCTCTGTATTGTTGCTATCGCTTTATTATAATATTTTTCGGAAACACAGGAGATTTTTCCGTTGCAGATAAGTGCGCTTCCAGGCTTGCTGCTGAATCCGTTGCTCTTTATGTCAAGCTTTCCTTTGGAGCCTATTATCAGCGTCCCGACATTCGTGACAGAACTGCTTTGGAGAATGTTTAACGCTCCGTCGGAAATAATCAGCGTTCCGCCGTTTTCAATGAAAATCTGCGATTTATTCAAAGAAATCTTGGCACCATCGGTTATTTCTAGAATACCTTTTTTTTCAACGCGGATATTTTTGTTCTTGATTTCGGTATCCTTTGAGATTACAGTATTATCCGTAATGACAAGCTTGTCGGGAGTGTCTTCGGATATCTCTCCTGCCCACGAATAACCTCTGAAATTCAATTCTGCGGTTTCAGAGTTTTTTTCCGCCTCTGCATAAGCGGTCGGCGCAGCCAATGCGATGACGCAAGCTGCTGTAATGAGCGCTAACAGTTTCTTCATAATTTACCTCCATGTCGGTATCACTGCATTAGGGAAACGCTGATAAAACCAAATTCGCCCCGCTTAAACCCGCATACTCACGCGGCTGAATGTGGTACGCTTCGCTTTAATCAGCGTATCCTCAGTTTCATCTTCGTTGTACTTATATTCGGTTATCCCTAGCTTTTTGTCTAAGGCAAAGACTTCCAATAGCAGAGTTTAAACTTCAAGTTCAAATACGTTGTCAATAATCACACCATCTTCTTCCGTGTAAGCTACATAGGTGTATGTCAGTTTGCCAGTAGAACAATCATATGTATACTGTTCTTCAGTATCTACCACATTTTCTAGACTGATAGGTGAAGCAGTTTGAGCTAAGTGTGCTATATTTATTTGCAATAACATCTTGGTTTATCTGCTCCGTCAACTTCATTCCATATCCACGGACCCCACTTCTTTTCAAGCGTTTGCACAACTTTGCAGCTCTTAACATCAGAATGATCTCTCAGCTTACTTTCGCACTTTGCTGTTTTTCCACTGATAGTTAAAGTGCTGATAGCGTCAGAAGCTGTCTCGTATAATGGTGCAATAGAATTAGCGTATACATAATCTGGAACATTCGCTGCAGCAGCATTTAACGAAACAGCAGATATAGCCGCTAGAACAGCAGCAATTGCTATGAACTTCTTCATTTTCTCACCTCCTGTTTCAGTTTTGAGATTTGCCCTCTCAATAACTAAAACAATCTGGCAGAATCGCTGTTACAGCTTTTTTATTTATTTTTCTACATTTGTAGCTTTAGCCAAATTCAATAGTGACATTTTGTCGATATTGCCATTAAGAGTAAACAAGTATCCGTCCATTACCCAAGCCACAAGCCCCTCACTGTCATTTTCAGGAATATAAATTCCCTCGCAGTCGTTTATCTTTATTTCTTCGGGCGAACCGTACTCAGTATTGAAATTGTGCACATCGTCATTCACACTTTGCCAGAGCGTAACTTTTGTATCGCCCGATTGATATACAGAAATTACGTCTTCCTCATCGCTTTGTCTTTCTGTCAGCGAAAATCCTGTTTCATACGGTAATCCATATTTGCTTTCTATTTTAGTTTTATCATCAGAAGTTCTGCTTAAATATGTAACCGAATGGTCGCTGTGAACATTGAAAGTGAATCTCCCGACAGAATACCAGACACTGAATCCTGTCAGCAGGAATGCAGCAAGAATTACCGCAAGCAGAACATATCTCATTCGTCTGACAGAGAGCTTCCGTGGCGCTTTCTGTCCCAGCGACACGGATCGTATAGTCTGATGGCGGCGTATTTTATAGAAAGCTGAAAAATGGTGTTTCTTCAAATCGGCAGTGTATTGCAATAGACGTTCATCTAAAGTATTTTCGATTCCATCAGCTATCATGTTATCAAGTTTCATTGGTAATACCTCGTTTCTCAAGATGTCTTATCAAACGATGTCGTGCACGGAAAATTCGCTGTCGGGCTTGTATCCCGGTAATTCCAAGAAGCTGCGCAATTTCAGCCGGAGTGTGCTCCTTCACAAGATAAAGGAACATCACCTCGTAATCCTTGTCAGACAAGTCACGAAGCGCATTTTTTATTTCATCGGAACTGATTTTGCTGATAATTTCATCTTCTGTCTTTTCGGATGACTGAGCGTCAAACACCTCGTCGATATCAACCTCGTGGTGTCGCTGCTTCTTTTTGAGCATATTCAGCGAAATGTTCTTCACTACTATAACAAGATAGAAACGGGTTTTGTTACAGTCTATCTCACGTATTTTTTCAAGATGATTTATTACGCTGACAAAAGAATCCTGTACGGCGTCCTCTGCGTCCGTTCGGTTATGAAGAATATTATATGCAACGTTATACATGAGCTGCTCATTAGCTTCGTACAGCGAACGAACAAGTTCCTTGTCCGTTTCATCGTTTATCATTGAAAGAAGTGCTGATAGCATTTCCCACCCTCATTTCTTGTTGGTATTTGCTACAAGTATAACATCAAACTGCTAAAAAATCAATACTGTTTTCCATCATTGTCCGGATGCATAAAGAAATCCTGCCGGGCGCTTTCATCAAGCTTCTTAATTTTAGCTGCAAGTTTCTCCTGCTCAATTTCCGGAAAAGCTATCCTAACCAGTTCAATAGACTTCTGTCTGATGAAACGTCCCAGATTATTCTTTATCTTCTCGCATTCCGCCTTAAGTTTATCGCACTCTGCCTGCTTCTTCTCATATTCCTTGCGCTCCCTCTGGGATTTCCGAATAGATTCACGGGTAATGCGTTCAGCCTCCTGCTGAATAAGCTGCTCCTGATTCTGCCGAAGCTGTTCTGCCGCTTTACGTTCGGACTCAGCGGCTTTTCTGTCCTCGTCAGAGGTCATGGTGTTGGTCGCAAGCTTTACAATATTGCTATGGATTTCGTTAAGCTGCTCGACCTCATCTGCATTCACAACAACATTTTTACCGAGCCCCAGCAAGGATTTTCTAGGATTCGCAATCAATCCGGATTTCAGTGCAATTTGCTTTCCAAGGTCATCGTTTTTCTTGCTGTAACTTTCGTTATCTTTCCGCAGATTATCGTTTTCTGATGTAAGCTGATCGTTCTCGGAGCGCAATTCTTCCGCTTTCTTCTCGGCATTTGCTGTGATTTCCTGCGCCTTAGAATTGGCTGTATAAAGCGTTTCCTGCGCCTGAGTGCGAATTTCGTCTGCCTGAGATTCGGCTTCTTTCCTGATGTGCTTTGCCTCTATTTTCGCGCTCTCTTTGATGACTTCCGCATCAGCCTTAGCGTCACGAATGGCATTAGAATATACATCTACCGGAAGCGTTTCACCGCGATAATCTGCCTGTTCTTCAGCCTTGGTTTTCGTTTCAATTCCATAGCAATTACAGATATCTTTCAGAATCTGGCGTTCCTTATCACGCCATTCATAAAATGCCGTGATTCTATCAGTGTAACCCATGCAGGCGAGCGCTCTCTCGAATCCCAACTGCTTCTCCGGACCTTTCTTGTAGCCCTCGCCGATCGGCACGAAATCAATGTGCAGATGTGGAGTTCCGTGCCACTCGTCATTGTGCATAACCGAGCAGGCAATGGCAAAATTCGGATTGCGTTCTTCAAAGGACGGCAGTTCAAAATCGGATTCAACATCTGGATTATCAACATTTTCGAGACGCTGATTTATGCCATTCCCTACCTTGTTGTAACGACCTCCCTTGTAGTAGATTTCAAGCATATTCCGTGCTTTTTCAGACTTTGGATTTGCTAATAAGTTGCGACTGTTTGACACAACATTCCCGTCAACATCGTAGTAATTCCTGGCCGACTTATCCCACTTAACTTTATTTCCGTTCTTGTCTATGAAGTTGTCGTACTCGTCCCTCATGAAGTTCCCGAACTCTCCGCAATCGCCAATCTGGACAACCATTTCATTGAACGATTTCACAGAGTTTTTACCGCGCTTATTGGACATAAGCACAGCGTTAGCTTCTACTGAATTCGGATCAGCTCCGAACAAATATTTGAAATAATTGTCACTGGTATATGAAATTCTATCCTTGCGCTTTTGCGTAGAAATGTACTCGTCAATTGAATCGCCGAAAGCCGTCTGATAGGTCTCTTCAAGGCTGCGATTCGCAAAGAAAATGTTATTCACCGCAAGATTAGGATCAGTGTTGTAAGGATCGAATTCCCTGCGATTATGCGCAAGATTCCCCGGCTGCCCCTTAGACTTACTCTTACCCAGGCCGCAATTCACATTCGTAGTAATACCAACTGGCATAGAATACGCTCCTTTCAACGCACTATCGGAAGTCGATAGTTTCATACGCCGTTACACCATTGACAGAAAGCGAGCTTTCCATCAATGGTTGGCGCAAGGGGATACCCCTTGACCCCGAACTCATTAGCCGATTCTCGGCTGCTTTTTACCGGAGCAGGCTCCGGTCGGTTTGCCCTTGATGGGGGAACTTTCGCATAGACTACGGAATGAATCTTCGATATTGAAACACCCCAGATAACAAAAAAGAGCATGAATCATATACTCAAAATGGAGTATAAATTCATGCTCGAAATGTGTCTTGCATCCGAACCTTGCCTTAGCGAAGGGCGCGGCTCTTTCTGGGGATGTAGCGCTATGCGATTGTAGGTTCAGAACCATTGCAGTCAGCAGCGGTTCAGCCAAGTATATTTTACATTATTTTGCCATCATTGTCAATGACTTTAGCTTGAATCTGATGTAGAAAATAGAACATCTCGTTTGTCTAATTTCACGATGCTTTGTCAGAGTTTAAAAATGGAATTAGTAATCTGCTCGACAAATGGGAATTTACCATCTATTCATATTCTTTTCAAACTTGTCGATATATGCTTGTTTTAATTCGTCTGCTGTAATCCCATAGCACAACATTACATCATTATAATACATTAAAACATCAGCCATTTCTTCAACTAAAGCTTTTCTTAATTGAGTATCTGAGGCTGCTTTTGTTCCACCATTCTTTTTTACAATATCAATCACTTCGCCTATTTCTCCAATCATCCAAAGTAACTTGTTTTTACCTGTTTCCGGACAAATCGACTCCCACTTATCTTTATACTTGTTCTGAAGTTTTATTTGCATTTTTTGCATTTCATCTATACCGAAATCCATCTTTTAATTTTCCTCCACAAATTACGATTTGTCGATGATTTTATTATAACATAAATATACAGTTAAGTCAAGCAATGCGTGCAAGTAACACTTAATTCAAGAAACGCACATTTGTTTTCATCGCTTGATATGCCTTAAACAAGATGTTTTTTGTCGTTGCTTGCGCAACGACGGTTTATTATAAAAGTCTGTTAGACTGAATTTAACTAAAGGTTTGTCGTCGCAGGGCGCCGACCGGAGTATTATTAAAGGTCTAATAAGACCAGAAAATTTTAAGAAAGACAGGTAAATACCAACATGAAAATTTCAGACATCAAATTCAGGAAATCCCTCACTGGAGGAACCCTGAAAGCAGTCGCTTCACTGACAATTGACGGCTGCATTGCAATCCACGAACTCAAGGTAATTCAGACCGACCACCTCTTTGTGGCTATGCCGAGCCGCAAGGACGAAGCCGGGAACTACCACGACATCGTTCACCCCATCAACGAAAGCGCACGTAATCTCATCGAAACCGCTGTGCTTTCAGCTTACAAAATCTACGCAGACAGTCAGGCACTCATTGCTGAAATCAACATCAACTCTTAAAACAGAAAGGACAACCCAAATGAATATTACAGACATCATTTTCAGAAAAACATTCGACAGCGGTAAACTCCGCGCAGTAGTATCAATTACGATTGACGACTGCTTCGCAATCCACGAAATCAAGCTGATTCAGACCGATCATCTGTTCATCGCCATGCCGTGCCGCACGGATTCCTACGGAATTAGCCGCGACATTGCGCACCCCATCAGCGGAGCTGCACGTCACGAACTTGAAAGCGCAATCATTGGTGCATACAAGGATTATGTGGCAGCTCACGAACCTCCCGAAATTGAGAATTTCACGGCTTAACCTGCATAGGCTCCGGCATTTTGTCGGAGCTTTTTATTTCTTCCTATACACTTTATGTGTATTGACAATTCTAATCAGATAGTGTATAATAGAGCAAACTTCAAATGTATAGGAGGACGAAAATTTATGGACATTATGGCAATAAGATTGAGGACGCTCAGAGAAAAAATGGGAATGTCGCAGGCGAAACTTGCGAAAGAAATCGGTGTAACTCAAGCGAGCGTGAACCGCTACGAAACCGCACGTGTAACACCTCCGGCGGAAGTTCTGCTGTTCTATGCTGACAGATTTGACGTGTCACTTGATTACATCTACGGTCGCACCGAGAAACCGCAGGGGAAACTCTATAATTATCAGCCGAAACTCGCTGTGGATTCAGACGAAATGCGCAAGTTTGTTGAGATGTGCTTTGACCCGAAATCCCCCATGAACGAGCGACTAAAGCAGGTCCTTGTGGACCTGTTGGAACAATCTAAAGACAGCCTGGATAAGGGCTAACTATACAATTTATAGTACTGCTTCGAAATCCCGGTGGAAGGAGTAGTATGAAAGCAGTAATTTACGCAAGATATTCAAGCGACAATCAGCGTGAGGAATCCATCGAGGGACAGGTTCGCGAGTGCCAGTCCTTCGCTGAGCGCAAAGGCTACACGGTAATTCGGACTTACATCGACAGAGCGCTCTCGGGGACTCGCGCAGACAACCGTCCAGAGTTCCAGCAAATGATTTCAGACAGTACGCTCAGGGAATTTCAGTACGTAATTGTATGGAAAATCGACCGTTTTTCGCGTGATAAATTCGACAGTGTGAAGTACAAATACGCGCTTAAATCAAGTGGAGTAAGTGTCATTTCAGCAACCGAACCTATCGACGGCTCGCCTGAGGGTCAGATGATGGAGTCAGTTTTCGAGGGAATCTCAGTTTATTACATTAAAGATCTGGCGCAGAAAACCAGCCGCGGAATGACTGAAAATGCAATCAAGGGTAAATTCAACGGCGGTACGTTGACCTTTGGTTACACGATTGATGAAAATCATCATTTTCAGCTTGACCCTGTGAACGCACCGATTGTTCTGGACGTTTTCACGAGATATTCCGAGGGCGAAACTATCCGTAGTATTCTCGACGATATCAACAGCAAGATGTCAAACAACGGACGTAAATTTACATATCATTTTCTGAACTGGATGCTCAATAATCGGCGCTATTTAGGCGAATACAAGTTTCAGGATACTATAAATAATGAGGCGATTCCGCCGATAATTTCGCAGGAGCTTTTCGACAAGTGTCAGCACAGGTTAAATGTAAATAAGCACAAAGCAGGTAGCTTCAAGAATAACAAGGAAAAGTATCTGCTGACCGGAAAGATTTTCTGCGGAATTTGCGGAGCTACAATTTCCGGAATCAGCGGAACGGGAAAGTGCAAGTCAATTTATCGCTACTACAAGTGCATGAACGTCAAGAAGCATAAGTGTAATAAGAAACCAGTGCAGAAAGAATTGATTGAAAACATCGTTCTGAACGCGGCGATGGATATTTTCAAAGACAAGGCGCTTGTTAAGAGAATCAGCAAAGCGTGTTTCGATTTGCAGTCCAAGGAAAGTCCAATGCTCCCTGCTCTGAAGCGCAGACTCCGTGAAAATCAGAAAGAAATAAAGAATCTCATGAAAGCAATCAAGGCGGGTATTGTCCTTAAAACTACGAAATCCGAACTTGAAAAACTCGAAGCCGAGCAGGAGCAGCTTGAAACGAACATCGCCATTGAAAAGCTCGTCAAGCCCGTGATTCCGCAGGAGAAAATTCAGGCTTGGCTTATGAACTTTGCCGCTGCCGATCTCTCCGACAAGTCGCAGAAGCAGAAAATCATCGACATCTTTGTGAACAGCGTTTACGTCTATGATGACCGTGTTGTGATATTCTTTAACTACAAAGACGGCGAACGGTGCGTGGATTTTTCGGTGCTTAGTGATTCAGAAAATACGGAGGGCGCCATAAGCTCCAACGAAAAAAAGACGAACACCCACGAGAATGAGTGTTCGCCTTTGATTAAGTCTGGTGACCCGTACGGGAATTGAATAGAAAAATGTGGTGCAAAACTAATTTTACGGTATAATATTCTACACGCTTGAATCGTATTTCAGACACCTTATTCCATGATATTACCCTGGTAAATTAAGGAACTATAATATTATGTTTGGACAAAAATTGGACGACTTTTAACGGTAGACTGGTATGTCATACTCTGCAATCATTATTATATAAATACCCGTTTGTGTAATAATGACTGCAATGTATTTAGTCAGTCAATCGAAAAACTAAGTATATTCACAGGCAGTCATTATAAATGGCTGCCTTTCTTTTTGGTTAATTCTGCTGTGATATATTTGCTTTGCAGGTGTATGATTTCAGCAGTTTAACAAGCATAGATAGGAACGATCAACCGAACGGCGGCATGGTCAGGGTTCGTGCCGCCATCTATGCTATATCCCTCAGACATAACCCTGAACTGATTGATTGGAGAACCACAATGACCTACAATTCAATTCCCGTCTACCGGTGCTGTAAGGAAGCGAGGCTCTCATGAACCCGTTCTACCTTGTACTCAATCCGGATAACACAATCTCGTTCAACCGCCCTCTTGCCCATGCAATAGGACTCAGCGAAACGATTATCTATGGCGCGCTTGTCGCCAAATGGTATTACTATTCCGAGCGTGAAATGCTCGATGATGACGGTTGGTTCTACTCTACCGTCCCTGATTTGCAGGAAAGCACTTCACTTTCAGAAAAACAGCAGAAACGCTGTATCAAGGCGCTTGTTGACCTCAATCTCATAAAGTGTGAAACGCGCGGTATGCCTGCCCGAAGATGTTTCTACCTCATCGATGATTTTGAGAAAATACTTTCTCTTATTGAAATGGGCAAGAGCATTTCTGAAGAAATCAAGCCTGCCGCTTATGAGAAAAATCAGCTCAAAGTAATGGCGCGTGAGGAACGGAAAAGCACTGTTGAAAGTGTTGAAAACCCTATTCAAACTGAAAATGGAATTTCTTTTTTCAGCAATTCTGCATTACCCTTTTCAGCTCAATCTCAGAAAAATCCAAGCAATTTTTCCGGAGAAAACGGCAGCAAATGCGCGGAAACCGTAGAAGAAAATAGCTCTAAGACCGCATGGCTGACCAGTTCCGCCGAAAGGTCGGAACAAGTTCCGCCAAAAGGTCAGAACAAGTCCCGCCCAAAAGTCGGAACAAGTTCCGCCGAAAAGTCAGAACAGGTTCCGCCAAAAGGTCAGAACAAGTTCTACCAAAACGACGGAACAAGTTCCGCCCAAAGGGAGGACAAATCTAAATATAATCAATCAAAAAGAAAAAATCTTTATATGATTGAAAGGTCCACACCTGCTGAAAACTCAGCCGAACAGTTTGTTGAAAACTCGGAAGAACTGGCTGAAAAGGTTCGTTCTTCTATCGGGTATCATGGAATAATCCCTATTACCGGTCCAAACTTTGCAGATTGTGCCGTCAAGGCAATATGCGAACTGTTGACAACGGACAAGCCCGTTAAATTAGGCTCCTGCGAGGTCGCACCGAATGTGATCAAGAAAACGATCAGCCATGTCAACCGTGATATCATCATGCAGGTATCCGACAAGGTTTACAAGAAACGCGGAAAGATACATAGCCTGTCGGCATATCTGAAAACCGCAATATTTCAGCAGACCTGTGAATTTCTCATGCTTCCGCAGAACGAATTTGGTTTTGAGGGATATGCAGAGATGAGGGATTTTTGTAAGACATATCTCAGTATATAGGTTGATTACCTTAACAAATAGAAATTGAGGTGCTTATCGTGATTATGACAAAACAGCAAAAGGAACAGTTCATCTCATTAGTATGTATGTTCCTTGAAAGCATTATTAAAACGCCAGACGACATAAGCAAATCGTCCGATAGTACAATTCCGGAAATGCTTACCGTTCAGGAATGTTCATCGTTGGTACATGGGATTTCGCAATATACAATTCGTAAACTTATTCGCAGTGGTGAAATTCCCAGTGTCCGCTCTGGTTCAGGTCCTCATGGGAAATTGCTAATCCCTAAAAAAGCTGTTCTTGAATACTTCAATAACATGAACTCAAAGAACACCTAGGCTATATGCTCCCAAGAGCTTTAGCAAACGCATAGACGGACTAGCTACCCGACAGGCGGTGTCGGCGGTCAGCCGTGTCTTCCTCGCCGCCTTTCTATGCGTATATAACCACAAAGGAAGAACAACGATTTTAGGAGGAAACCACAATGAAAATAATCGCAGTTGCAAACCAGAAAGGCGGAGTCGGCAAAACCACTACCGTTGTTAATATCGCAGCAGCTATTGCTGAAAAAGGAAAGAAAGTTCTTTGCATAGACACAGACCCGCAGGCTAATCTTTCAGATTATCTCGGATATGATTTCGAACCTAACCGCCGCACACTGCTCCACATACTCAAGGGCGAATGCGAGCCGCATGACTGCATAATCAGCAATGCAGACGAACATATCGACTACATACCTGCTGATATCATGCTCTCCAGTGCGGAGATGTTCCTTGCGCAGATGATGTGCAGAGAACAGATACAGATACTTCGCAATGCTCTCATGAACGACAACTCGCTTGAAATCTACAACTACATTCTCATTGACTGCCCGCCATCTCTCGGAATGCTTGTCCACAACGCGCTTGCGGCAGCGGACGGCATAATCGTACCTGTTCAAACTCAAATGTTCAGCGTGAACGGTTTGATACAGTTTGAGCAGGTCGTCAACGCTATCCGCAAGAATACCAACAAAAATCTGACGATATGCGGAATAGTAGAAACAATGGTAGATAACACCAAAATGACCAAAGAGGTAGACGAAGTGCTTTCCAAAGAATACTCCGACCTGGTTTATTCCACGAAGATTCCCCGCCGGATCGAGGCGGCGTACAGCTCTGCGAACAGAAAATCACTTATCCGCAGCAAGAGCAGCAGTATCGGAAAGCAATACAGAGAACTTGTCGTCGAGATACTCGCAAGGGAGGGAGAATAATGCTGAACTTATCACGCAACAGCGGAACTTACGACGGAGCCGCGTTCTTTCAGGACGATTCCGGGATTGCTGAAAAGAAAATACCGCTGAACCGCCTTGTTTCATGGGAAAATCAGCCGTTCCAGCCATACACGGACGAGGCTCTTGAAAGCCTTGCGGCTTCAATTGAAGAAAACGGTCTGCTCTCCCCGATAATCGTCACTCCCGCCGGCGAGAAGTACCGTATTATCGCGGGACATAACCGCGTGAGAGCCTGCGAAAAGCTCGGTTGGACTGAAATCAATGCGGTAATTAAGGAAACTGACGAGGATCATGCACAGCTGATGATGCTTGATACAAACCTCTGCCAGCGGCACAGTCTATCGGTGGTGGAGCTGATAAAAGCATACAAAATGCAGTACGACGTCCTGGGCAGAATAGTCGGAAAGAAAAACGGCTACGGCGTCAAGAAAATCATGGCTGAACAGTACGGGCTGTCACGCAAGACCATTGAGCGATATATCAGGTGCGCAAGGCTTGAGGAATGCCTGCTTGAGCAGCTAAATGACGGCAGGTTCAATATTATGACTGCCGTTTACCTCGCTGACCTCTCCGCAGGTAATCAATCCGTACTTGCCGACTGGCTTAAAGATAATCCGAAAGCAACGATAAATGAAAAAGCGGCGCAGCGGCTTATCTCCCGGAACGGTTTCGGATTTGATGAGGACGAAATCTCCGGAATCATATCCGGCAAAGTTCCGAAAGCCAAGCTGCAGCCGGTCAAAGAACCCGAGGATAACGCGAGCGAACCGGAAACATCTGAGAAATTCGTTATTCCCGCTGAACCTCCGACCTCTGACAGCCATGTCCCAAAGTATGAGGTCGAATACGATGACCTGCCCGATGTTTCCGTCAGCTTTGACCGCGAAACGATACGCAGAACTATCGGCAAGGTCGATGACAGTACGGTGCAGGAATATCTGAACTTCTGCTTGCAGCAGGAGGATTTGTTCATCAAGTTTCTTGACATATATAAACAAAGCTGAACAGTTCCACTTGACGAACAATCTGATTTGTGATAAAATATAATTAGGACAGCATGGAGGTTCTATTATGGATGAAAATACCCATGAACTCAAACGGGCAAAGATAATCAGCAAAATCAAGGAAATGCGTCTTATGGACGATGATTTTATGACCGCCGTTCTTTCCGACAAGGCTTGCGCGGAACTGGTTATAAGGATCATTCTCGACAGGGACGACATAACCGTTAAGGAAACCAAGACGCAGTACACGATAAACAGCCTCAGAACTCATTCGGTCAGGCTTGACGTGTATGCCGAGGACACAAACGGCACCAAGTACGACATTGAGATACAGCGCAGCGATAGCGGAGCAAATCCCCAGCGCGCACGTTATATCAGCAGCATGATCGACTCTGATACTCTGCTGATCGGCGAGGATTATTCCAAACTGCCGGAAAGTTTCGTGATATTTATTACGGAAAGCGACGTGCTCAAAGGAAATCAGCCTTTGTACATCATCGACCGCATGATAAACGGAACGGCGGATAAATTTAACGACGGCTCACATATTATATATGTAAACAGCCAGATTCAAAACGACACCAAGCTCGGAAAGCTGATGAGGGACTTCACCTGTGTTGACCCAGACGCTATCAGCTACAAGGTCCTTGCGGACAGAGCCGGCTACTATAAGAATTCAAAGGAGGGCGTACAGACTATGTGCAGAATTGTTGAAGAATTAGTTAAAGAAGATAGGATCGAAACTGCTCTCAGAATGCTTGCAAAGAAAGTCTATTCCATTAAGGAGATAGCAGAAATACTGGATCTTGACGAAGAAGAAGTAAAGGAACTTGCCAAAAAGACTTCCGCATAATCAAGTCTACAACTGAACATTAAAAAGCCGATTACAGAGATGCAGTCGGCTTTTCGCTTTATAGAAAGGAAACCCCAATGCCCGAAATCCGAAATGAACTGCATTTAGGCGGTTCACAGCCTGACATTGAAAAGCTGATAAACAGCGTTGTGACACCGAATTATCCGATGTTGGATTTTTCAAAAATCCTCCCTGTGCCGGACGAGTTAGCCTCTCTTCCCGCAGGTATGTCGCGGGTAAAGATTGACTGCTATCTGACGGCGGTAAATCCCGGTACAGCAGACCATCACCTTGAAAAGCTGTCTAGCGATGAATATGACAGGCTGTTCAGGCTTGTCAAGGAATATTACAGCAACAATGACGGTTTCAACCACTGTATCACCGGCAGCTATCCCTATCCCGACGTCGGTTATTTTGCTGACGGAAAAAGAATGATAGACTGCCTGCAAAAGTACGGAGCGCCAAATTGGAGCGACTGGTGCGATCAGAACTGGGGACAGTTGACTAACTCCCATATCTACGAAATTGAATACAACAAATGGAGGTTCGTCACAACCGCCAATCCGTCAATAAAGGTGATCGGAAAGCTCGCTGAACTTAATCCCGCCGTTAGAATATATCACCGCTGGGCTAGTCTTGGCGGAAGAATAGCCGGTTCATGCCTGTACGAAAATGGGCAGCTTGTTGCTGAACAGGAGTGCGCTCCATTTTCAGAGGACGCTATAAGCATGGAGGAAGCGCTGTTCCCCGAAAGCATGACTGACTACTGTGAGCAGCAGGAGCCGTAGCAACTGAAAATCACCGAACGTAGTTCTCGGTGATTTTCTGTTCTAAGTGTTAAATGCGGAGTTGTTGTTTTCTTCAATCTTCACTGCTTCGGTTTCCACCCAAGAAGCCTTAAAACCGCTGTTAATTGCGATATTTTGTGACTGAATATTCGCAGTTGCAGTGCCGTAGAACGGAACGTCACCCATATCAATAATCTTGTTCTTCAACAGAGTCACAAGATAGGAACCAATCCCCCTTGAACGGTATTCCGGCAAGATATCGATTCCAATCTGTTGCCAATGTGGTGCATCTTCCGAACAGCCTGCCATCCCCATGATTGTATCACCATCGTAGGCAACTACAACAATTCTATCAGGGCGTACCGGACAGGGTGTAGGAAACGCAATTGCATTTGGAAACCGTGGATCACCGTAGAATGGGCTGATCTCACTCTCGTAAAGCCACTTTACATGGCAGCGTTCTTCTACATCAATATTGCAACAGGGTAAAAACATATGATGTGTTGGGTTCATCTGATAGCCATATTTTTTCAACTCTCTGTTTAGTTTCGTGAGATTATCAAATTCAAATAGGTGGTGTCCATCCACCGTTTGGATAAAGTTTTGCAAAAAATCATGCAAACATTCATCCGCCATAATTACAGTGTTCATTCCAAGTGTCACCATTTGCAGAAACGGCTTACCAGGACTATAGCTTCTTCTCCTCTCATTAAGTGCTGAGATTGTGATGATATTCTCATTCGCCTGTAAATCTGCTGGAGTACAGTTGTAATCAATAGACAACTGCTCCAGAAGTTTCTCATAGTATTCTTTGAATCTAATTTCCATACTTATTTCCCCCTTTACATATTTTAATAGGTCAATTTGTTATTGATTATATCATATCCGACTCCAAAAGTCAATCAAAGCATGAAAGAGGCATTGTATGTACAAATATAGCAAAGAGGATTACATGAAACTCACCAACGTGAGCTGCCTTGACGTTGCGCTCGCGCTCGGAATGACGATTGACGAAGGCGGCAAAACCACTGACAAATCCGTACATATAAAGGACAGCGGAGGGCTGTATATCTTCCCTGACAAGAACAATTGGTACCGGCACTCGGACGGTGCAAAGGGATTTCCCGTTGACCTTGTGGCGGACGCGCTAAATTGCAGCCGCGAACAAGCACTTGATTTTATTGCAAAAACGGTAGTAAACGGAGTCCATGCGCAGGAAAGCTATTATGTCCCCAAGCCAAAGCCAGAAATAAATCGAGCGTTTTTCTCCGTTCCTCCGCATAACCTATCGCCGTTCAGAGTGATCGCGTACCTCATAAAGACGCGCGGCATCGATAAGGACATTGTTCTTTCAATGATACAGCGAAAAATGATAGCCGAGGACGAGATCCACCACAACTGCTTGTTCTTTGGCAGGGACATTGACGGAAACGTCAGGAGCTGTGCCCTGCGTGGTACTACTCCGGTGAAATTTCGCGGAGAGGTTGCAGGCGGCGATAAATCCTACTCTTTCGTGATGAAAGGAAATTCGGATACGCTCCGCATTTTTGAGTCGCCGATAGACGCTATGTCCCACGCTACATTTTCCAAGCTGCTCGGAATTGACTGGACAAAAGACCACCGTATCAGCTTAAACGGCTGCGGGAATTTCAGCGCGGTTCAGCGGTATCTTACCGAACACCCGGAAATCCATAAGGTCAGCATTGCTCTCGATAATGACGCGGCAGGTAAAAAGGCTGCCGAAGAGCTTCAGCACAAGCTGAAAGCAAATTTTCCGAAAAGGGTTTTCGCTGTCGGATTTTCCTGCTCCATATTCAAGGACTGGAATGAAGATCTGCTGAAATTCCGCAGCCGTACGATACCTGTCGAGCAGTTCATCACCATGACCGCCGAAAATATAGATAACACTCCTGATGACAACGAACAGCAGGAGTGTTCTTTATAAACAATGGGACATGATGTCTCATTGTTTTCATTCCCGGAGGAGTTTCAGATGTTCAATGAAGAAATCAAGATAAATAACGAACCACCCAAAGAACCGCGCAAACCTCCCACACTGCTTATTTTCGGAATCGCGATGATAAGCGGTACTATCCTTGTGGCTCTCGGGTTCAGAATAATGATGTCCATGACAGGCGCGTTGTAGAGGTAGAACCATGATCAAAGAAATCGCAAAATACATCGTTGACGCAGGAATCAGCAATACCGAATCTGGAAACTGGCACATCACCTTTGACGAGGTAAATTCGCTGTTCGGAACAAACCTCCCTGAAAACGTGGATATGCTCGGAAAAATTCAGGATCACATCATTGAAAACTATCCGGACATGGTAGCCGACATTGACTGCTCCGAGGATTTTGACGTGATATTCTATACAGACTGCTGTCCGAACTACGTTGACGAACATGAGCCTTAACCGGCGGAAAGGAAATCCAAAATGGAAACAAACAAGTCTGCAATCCTCATTTCTGACGAACACTGCCGCGAGGTTATCGAAAAAATCACCTCAATTCTTGAAAAAGCCGGCGATGAGATATCCGCAATTATGAACGGTGAGAGCAAGGAAACTCGCGAAATCGTCGTAAACGCTCTTGTAGAGAACGCTCTGATGAATACAATCGAATAAGGACAAACTATGAATTTATCAAACATAAGCAAGCACGCGAAAGCCGCAAGAAATGCGGATATCAAGCGCCGTGAAAGCATAATTAAAGAAAATCCGCAGCCGGTCGAGCCTGTTTTAATTTCGCAGGAACCCATCATTACCGGCGAAGTTCATACCGAAATCCCCGACGAGATACTCATGGATATGTCCGAGCTTGACGCACGGGAGGCAAAAGAGCGTGAGGAAAATGAACGCAAAGACGCAGCAGAAACCGCACCAGTTCCTGCACTGCCCGTTGAACCGGCTCATCTTCAGCAGGATTTAACCGAACCTGCACCGGAAAAGGAAGAATACATATCCGCCGAGGATCTGATAGCATTTGTTGATAATTTCGTTGACAAATACTTTCCCGAAAAGGAGCTACGCCTTGAATTCTCACGGCTGATCCCGTACCATGATATGATGTTCGCACCCCTCGACAAGACAGCCATGAAACAGCTTTGCGATGATATTACCGACAACGGAATGAATGAGTCACTGCTTGTTGTGCCTGCTGATGATGGCGTATACAAGATAATCTCAGGGCATAACCGGAAGCAAGCGGCGGTCACGCTCGGCACATGGACAAAGCTTTATTGCAGAGTTGGCAGCAAGAGCGCCCTCACCGATGAAATCTGCCATCAGGTCATGGCTATAACCAACCTATTCCGTGTAAGGGACATGACAGCACTTGAACTCACAAAGATGATAGCTGTCCTTGACAACTGCGAGGAAATCGACCACAGGATAAGCTATTTCACCGGATTGTCCGAAGATGAGCTGAATAAGCTCTCTGTAATTTCGGATATGAACATGACGATACTCAATCTGATAGGTCCCGTGATCCCGCTTGATGTGGCGGTCACTATCCGCGACCTTGACCGTAAATATCAGGATATGCTTGCCCAGACCCTCATAAGGACTGAACGCAGGCTTACCGAAAAGGTCGCCGCAGAAATAATGGACGCTGCCCTGCATAAGCCTTTCGACAGCAAAGACGCGATAACCGCTCAGCTAATGGAGGACATCGTGACCGAAAAGCCGAAGCCTGCGCCGAAAATCAGGATCCCCGATTCTGTCCGTGAACGCTGGTTCCGTGGAAAGACCTCGGCTTTTGCTGAACGGATAATCGCGGAGGCTCTTGAGGAATACTTTGTCAGACATACAGATATTGAGGTGGAGTAATGCGCGGGAATAAAACATCTTTCATAGAAACGCTTGAAATAGTCAGTTCAGCAATGATAATCGCAGCCATTATTGTGGGAATACAGCTTTATTTCTAAACGAGGTAACATAATGTCATCAAAATACGATAAAGTCGAACAGCTCTACCGACAGCTTGTTCCACGGCTCTCCCGTCCGGAATACTGGGACAAAATGCTGCGGCAGATCGCTCCGTTCTGGAAACTCGCAAACTTCACCGAGGGTATGCTACTGACTGAACAGCTCCCCAACGCAACCGCGGTCGCTTCCTTTGAACAGTGGAAGAAAATGGGCAGATATGTCAAGTTCCGCGAAAAGTCTGTTATGATATTCGCAAGCGAATTTGACACATCGGTCAAGAACCTGTTCGATATTTCGCAGACCTACGGAAACGCAGTAACTCCCAAGTGGGAAATGAACGCTCGTTTGGCTGACAGCATAATAGCTAAATCAGAAGAATATTTTGGTGTAAATGTAACGAATTTGAACCAGCTTGTCATCAAAAGCCTTGACAACAAATTGATTAGTAGTTATAATTATATTTGCAGGAGCATTCCGGCGGCAGCGGCAGACCCCAGAGTAAGACAGCTGATCTATGATTCCGCAAAGGTTATCTGCATGACGCGCTGCGGCATAGCTTCTGGTGAGATACAGGCTGATTTCTCTAATATCGAATTGCTGAAAAAGGAAATATCGAGGATAGAGATAGGAAATGCCGGTTTTGAACTAGCCAGACAGGTGCTGAGAGAAATCGACAGAGCAGTAAGGAGTGAAATCAATGAGCGAAACCATGAAGAAAGTGATGTTCGCGGACGAGGTCTGCGAGATTCCCTACGAGGAGAAGAATGGGATTTATTACGCGAAAGCGGACAGCTACGGCAGGAAAGATATGAGCATACTGGCTCTGAAAGCCCTCGACCTGATGCTGGAGCTGGACAAGACGGTTCTTCAGTGCATAAACATGAGCGGACTGTACCGCACGATATGGGAGGAAATAGCCCGGAAAGCGGAGAACAGCCGCAGCGAAACGCTGGAAGCGCTGAAACAGAGAACGAAGTTCAGCCAGAACACCGAGATGAGGGAGCAGCAGCTGACGGAAATTTTCACGGCGGCACAGGATTCAGCATGGGATACGATCAGGAACTGCGTGAACTGGCTGAGAGCGGAAGTTCGGTCGAGGAACACGATAGCGGAATTGAGTACGATAACCCTCTCGATGATGACAGCAGCGTAACTGACACAACTGAATATGAGAACGAGGTGGATTTTTCAGACGAAGAATACACCTCGTTCCTTTCCGGCGAACAGTATTCGCTTTTTGAGACTGCGCCCACTCCCGCCGACACAAGCACGGACGAAAACAATGCCGCGCTGATTGACCTGCTGATGAGTGGTACAGGCTTTGAAGATGGAAAGTGGCGGATATATTCCTACTATGATAATGAGCGCCCCAATATAGACGAACTCGCCAATTTTCTGAAAAAGGAATACGGCATAGGCGGTGCGTCAAGCGCTTCCGACACTTATAAATTCAGTTGGTATGACGCCAAAGGCATAAAATTAACCATGAATTCGGGCGAAGATGTCCTGTTCAAGTGGAATGTCGCTGCAAAGGCTGCTGCCAGACTTCTCATAAACGACAAATACTATACCGAGAAAGATAAGGACGATCACCTTAAAATCTGCATTCGCCATGCAAGAGAGTGCATTAACCATGAGAGTCCGTATAACACACAAGTTGGAATTGACACAATTGCGTATCTTGATTCCATAGGATACGATTTTTCCGTTGGTCAGGAAAGCGGCACAGGCTACTACCTCTTTCCTGATTCCTTATGCAGTTCTACTCTCCTGCGGAAAAAACCGGCTGACAGATATGTTATCTGCGCTCCGAAATGTACGCTGTCTGACGAGTATCTGTCCGAACGACACATTACATTCCTGAAAACAGGTGAAGATGTCAGCTTTAAGAACGTAGAATATGATTCAGATGAAAAGCTGCTTGAACAAATAAAGGCAGCCCTGCGCAGAACAATGGGACATGATGTCTCATTGTTGCAGGAAAATAAACCAGACCCCAAGCGCAGTCTGTATTTCAGCGAGCTTTATGATGCTATCCGCAATGCCGATGAGATAACGCTTGTTGACATCAAAATGCACAGTGCAGACGTCCCTGTCCAGGACGCCAGCACTGTTCAGTTCGAGAACTGGAAGCTTGTACCTGATGATACGAATCTTATTCTTACCGCAGATCGCATAGATTTCGGCGGAGAGAAAACACCTGACTGCTTCATTCAATCCTTTTCAGAAATCGACGAGGTTATAGATTATCTCTTTGAAAAAGGTCTTGAAATAGAGATTGCTGAAAAAGAAAATGATTCTGAAACAATGGGACATGATGTCTCATTGTTAGAGGAAAATCAACCTGTCGAGAAGAAGCCCGAACCTGCCGATTTTGTGATCCCTGCTGATTTTGAATACTCACACGGCAAAAAAGCAAAGTTTCAGGACAACATAACCGCCATAAAGCTGCTGAATCAGCTTGAAACGGAAAAGCGCTACGCTACTCCGGAAGAACAGACCACGCTTGCCAGATACAGCGGCTGGGGCGGCATTCCGGAAGCATTCGACAAAGATAACGACAGTTGGAACAGCGAATACACCGAACTGAAAAATCTGCTGTCAGAAATGGAATACCGCAATGCTCGGTCGAGTACAAACACCGCGTTCTATACGGATCCAATAATAATTCGCTCCATATACAAAGGTCTGGCGCAGTTCGGGTTTAAGAGCGGTCGCATACTTGACCCGTCAATGGGAACGGGTAACTTCTACGGCAATATGCCGGAAGAAATGCGGAATAACAGCACTCTTGACGGCGTGGAAATCGACACTCTGACAGCAAGAATAGCGCACTACCTCTATCCCCGCGCCAATATTCAGAACAAGGGATTTGAGCGTGCAAAGCTTGAAAAGCCTTATGATATCGTAATCGGGAATGTTCCGTTCGGAGATTTCAAGCCATACGACCCGAAGTACGACAGCGAGTACCTTATTCACGATTACTTTTTCATCAAGTCGCTTGACCTGCTCAAAGCGGGAGGAATAGCCGCGCTCATTACCTCAAAAGGTACGCTCGACAAATATCTGACGCAGCCGCGCTTGGAAATGCTCAAACGCGCTGAGCTTATCGGCGCTGTCCGCCTGCCGAGCAATGCGTTTGAATCGGCTGGGACAGAAACCGTCACGGATATTCTCTTTTTTCAGAAAAGAGAGAATGTCCTCACCGATGAAGAAATCGACAGCATGGACTTGAACAAAACAGCGCCGTGGATCTCAATTGGCGGCAGTCTGCGCGTCGGCGATGTGTGGTATCAGGGAAACCAATACTATGCACAGCACGTCGAAAATATCCTCGGCGAACTGAAAGAGATAACCGGTCGTTTCGGTCGGGAAATAACGGTAGTTCCAAACGGTAATTTGCAGGAGCAGCTTGACGCGGCGATTTCCCGAATGTCCGCGACATTTTCCGCAGAACCTACAATTGAAGAAATTGACGAGGACGAAACAGAGGTGTTTTCTATTCCGGACGGAGTAAAGCCGTTCACATATTATATCGAGGACAACCGGCTGTACTATGCGGATAATCATACAGCGAAACCATTCTCCGGCGATTCCAATTCCACAAGGGCGATACGCATGATGGTCGATATTGTCCAGAAATACGACCACATTATTATGAGTCAGCGCCGCGGCTGTTCGGACGAAGTATTTGAAGCAGAAAGGTTTGCACTCAACAGCGCCTATGACGATTTCGTAAAAAGATATGGTCCCCTGTCATCGGCGGCAAACCAGCGCCGTTTTGCAGATGATGTCCGTAGTCCCAAGCTGTTCTCCCTTGAAATAGAATCACGCGGCGCGGATAACAAGCCTGTTATCAAAAAAGCCGATGTATTCCGCGAGCGTACCGTTAATCAGTACCGAAACCCCACTCACGCCGACAGCGCCGTTGAAGCAATGCACCTATCCCTCAATCTCAAGCAGAAGATAGACTTGGCATATATGGCTGGGTTATGCGGCAAGACCGAGGACGAGATAATTGATGAGCTCGGCGACCAGATTTACTGTGACCCCGCACGAAACGGCGGCGATAAATACAGCGGCTGGATAACTGCCGAGGAATACCTCTCTGGCAGGACCCGCGACAAGCTCGGACTTGCGATAGTCAAAGCTGAAGAAAATCCAGAGCGTTTCAGCCGAAATGTCGAGGCACTCAAGGAACACCAGCCTCCGCAGCTGAGCATTGCAGATATAAGTTTCCGTCTTGGGTCGTTCTTCATTCCCTCGGAGATGTTCACTCAGTTCATGTACGACACTTTTGAAACGAGTATGTGGGCGCGTAATTCTGCTTTGCCACGCGCGGTGATCAGCTGTGAATATATCCCCGCCACAAACGAATGGCGCATTCCGAACAAAACCTCGGAGCGCAGTGTAAAGGTCAACGAAGAATTCGGTACAAAAAGGCTGAACGCATACGAGCTTACCGAACTTGTTCTCAATCAGCGCAAAGCCGAAGTCAAGGATAAAGTTACCTACCGTGATTCTGACGGCGTGGAGCGTGAAAAGTATGTGCTCAACCGCAAGGAAACCATTCTCGCCCGTGATAAGCTGGCAAAAATCGAGCAGGCATTCCATGAATGGATTCTCGCAGACCCCACGCGAATCAAAACCATCGAGGAGATATACAATAACCGTTTCAATGCTATAACTCCGCGAAAATACGATGGCAGCTACATTGAGATTCCCGGCATGGCAAAGAGCCTTTCGCTCCGCCCGCACCAGAAAGATGTGATCGCCAGATTTGCGGCGACCGGCGGCGGACTTATGGCTCATGAAGTCGGCGCAGGTAAAACGGCAGCTTCCGCAGCGCTTGGAATGTACCTCAAATCCATAGGCGCGATAAGCAAACCACTATATGTTGTGCCTAATGCGGTTATTGGTCAATTTGGTGAGGAATTTCAGAGGTTCTTCCCGCAGGCGAATATCCTTGTGGCAACCGAAAAGGATTTCCAGACCAGCAACCGCCGACGGTTCCTTGCGAAAATCTCATCCTGCAACTTTGACGCGGTTATAATATCGCAGTCGCAGTTTGAGAAGATACCAGTTTCTCTTGAAAGGCAGGAGGAATATTATGGACGAAAGATAGACGCTCTGACCGTATCCATCGAGCAGATGAGGCAAGATCAGGGACAGCGGCTTTCAGTAAAGAAACTTGAAAGCATGAGAAAATCCATAACCACAAAGGTAGAAAAGCTCAGAGCAGCATTCAAAAAGGATAACCTCATTTGTTTTGAGGATCTCGGCTGCGACTATCTTGTGGTTGACGAAGCACACGCATACAAGAATCTCGCGATTTTTTCAAAGATGAACAATGTCGCGGGCGTTAATGTCAGCTCAAATTCACAGCGTGCGTTCGACCTTGAAATAAAAATACGCTACATACAGGAACTGAACAACGGCGGCGGTGTCTGCCTGATGACAGGTACACCTATCTCTAACGCAATATCAGAAATGTTCGTGTGGCAGTATCTTCTGCAATTTCCTACGCTGCGCGATCTCGGTATCGAGTATTTCGACAACTGGGCTTCGGTTTACGGAGAGATAACACAGGCTATGGAAGTCAAGCCCTCCGGCAGCGGTTTTCGTATGCGCACCAGATTCGCGAATTTCGTTAATCTGCCGGAACTTTGTAATCTGTTCGGCGAGGTCACTGACCTTGTAAAAACCAGCGACCTTGACTATCTAAAGCTGCCTCAGATAAGCGGCGGCAAACCAGAAATGATAATCTGCGAACCTTCTCCATCGCAGGAAGAACAGCGTGATGAGGGCATGGAGCGGGCAAAGAAAATCGAATCGGGCGCAGTAAAACCCGAAGAAGATAATATGCTTGCAATCTGTACTTACATGACGAAGGTAGCGCTGGACGGTCGTATACTTGACCCCGAAGCCGAGGATTATGAGGGTTCAAAGATAAATCAGTGCGTAAAACGAATCCTTGAAATCAACCGCGAGAACCCTAAAACTGCACAGGTAGTGTTCTGTGATACCAACACCCCAAAATATGACGGTAAATTCACCGTTTATGAGGATATCAAGCAGAAACTCATTGAAAGCGGTCAGTACAAGCCGGAGGAAATCGCCTTTGTCCATGACGCGAAGAATGACAAGCAGCGCATAGAGATGTTTGAAAAAGTGAACGAGGCAAAAATCCGGCTTATCATCGGTTCGACTGGTAAGCTCGGCACCGGTGTGAATATCCAGAGAAGCCTTATTGCCATGCACCATCTTGACGCACCATACCGTCCGTCCGACATTGAACAGCGAAACGGTCGCGGAATACGTCAGGGCAACAATAATCCCGAAGTGACCGTAATTTACTACGCAACTAAAGGAACATTCGACACTTACCGCTGGCAGCTTCTTGAGAAGAAGCAGGAAACTGCTTCAAAGGTGCTGTCCGGTAAGCCGGTTTCCCGCAGCTGCAAGGACATTGACGAGGTGGCTCTTACCTTTTCAGAAATGAAGGCTGCAACTACCGATAATCCGCTGGTAGCTGAAAAGCTCACGGTGGATAATGAAGTCGCAAGGCTCTCGCTGCTTGAAACCGAATACCTCTCACATCACAGGCAGCTTGCCCACGATATTCAGGAGGTGTACCCGAAAAACATTCAGAGTTTCACCCGTCAGCGCGAAAACGCTATCATAGATATTCAGACGCTGAACAGCAATCCATATATAGATGAATGTTTCAGAATAGAGTTTGATGGGCGTATGATTACTGAAAAAGAAAAAGCCGCTGCCGAGTTTGAAAGCAAGGCACGCGCTTATATGATTGGCGAGGCTTTCCGTGGAGGAGAGCCTGTTTTCTTTGCCAAGTATCACGGCTTTGAAATAGGGCTGCGCCGTTCAGATCAGTACAGCTGCAGCATCCTCGTCAAGGGGGCGAATTTGTATAAATCCGACTACAACAACAGCGGTACAGGTGCTATCACCCGTATCGACAATATGCTTGAAAGGCTTGCAAAGCAGCCGGAAGAATTCTCCGCAGCTATTGAAAAAGCAGAAAAGCAGCTTGCTAACGCACGATCTCTTTACGACCGTCCGTTTGAATACGCCGCCGAACTGAAAGAGCTTATCGAAAAGCAGGCATACCTTAATGCCCAGCTTGAATTCGGCAGCGACAGCAACGACGACCAGATCGTTGATGATAACGATGATGACGAGGGTGAAAGTGAAGAGATGGAAATGTAATACTGGAGGTGGTTTGTCTGACTACGGTTAACGCTTTCTCTGCTGAATATAGGCTGTATGAAATAATCGGACAGACCGCTATTCTGACAGAAGCACTTATAGACAGAAGCTCTATTCCCGAAGGATTCTACGCCTACGATTTCCGCGACCCTGACGGAAGCAGAGAAATTTGCGAAATACGCAACTTTATTTCTGTTGGGCGTACCGGAACTTTCATTATGTGTAAACCGATTGCTGACGCGGATTGTGGAATCATTATAACTGATGAAGAAATGGTTCCGTTGGAGAAAGCAATCACGTTCAGCGGATATGAAAATATCATGCTGCCGATAGAAGAAAGGCTTATCAGGGAAACAAACAATGAGACATAACGTTCGCATTATGTGTTTCGCACAAAACTCTATTGTTTAATCGCAAGGAGGCACAATGGCAAAAAATAACGTATATAACTTTATCCGAGTCAAGGGCGACGAGGAAGAAGTAAAACGAATGATGGCTGCCGTGACTGTTATGACAGACGAGGGCATTCCGTGCTTTGATTTCAATAAGGTCATTCCCATGCCCGAAGAACTCAGAGTAACCCACGATGGAATATCGGCGATCCGTGGTCACATCAACAATTATCTGACAATGGTCAATCCTTGCACACCTGTCTACGACTCAAGCTTTGAAAAGCTCAGCGATAAGGATTTTGCGGAACTGTACAAAGCGATATTCAAATACTACAACCAGGAACGCACCCATCTTGTAAACTGCTATCTCCCCTCGCCGGACGCAGAGGAAGCGCGGGTCGGAGAAAAGCTTGCCCATAATATCGAAAAATACGGGCAGCCAACATGGTATGAATGGTCAATTCAGAATTGGGGAACAAAGTGGAATGCCTACTATCCTGCCTCCACTGACGAGAACACACTTGCATTCTGCACCGCATGGGCAAGCCCGAATCCCGTCGTTGACAAGCTCGCCGAAATGTTCTCCGCGCTTGAATTTGAACATAGCTGGGCAGACGAATGCTTTGGCTGTAACCTCGGCAGAAACACATACAAGAACGGTAAATTCGTTGAAAGTTTTTCGCCGGAGGAAGGCTCAGAAGAAGCGTACAAATTCGCCGCGGAGATAATCGGATATGATCCCCGCGAGGAAGAATCGGCAGAGGACAATGAAGAACAGCCGGAAATTTAATGAAAGGAATACACAATGGACATTTACAAAAACAGCTTTGAATATGCCAAAGAAAACGGTGAAATCGAACAGTACCGTGAAAATTTAAGTCTTTGCGAAAAATGCGGAACAAAAATACACCATTCAATCGCCGAGCATTTCAACAATAATCACCTTGATGTGAAGAAAATTACTGCGGAACTCACCGAAGAATTCGGCTTTGAAAGAACTATGCTCATGCTCGCGCTCCGCGTTGACAGCCTCAAATCTGACGGTCGCGTGGATATTACCAACAAGGAATGGGCAAGTAAGTTCCTTTCAGCATATCCCAATGCAGATAAACTTCGACCGACAGCCGACCGGACGCTCGGAACTACTCACCCTGTTCTCCTTGACGGCGTTGCAGAAGAGGTAAGGTTCACATTTCTGGAGATGAACAAAAGCACAGAGCGTGAAGTCGAGGGATACCGCATAATTCAGACGGTTAAGACCCCTACCGCCGAATTTCTTCTCGGACAGAATAAAAATATGCCGAGCAGCTATGTGACCTGGCTTAACGGCAGCCACGACGGTGGAATATCCGCAGTATGGGGACATTATTTTACGTCCAACGATTCGCAGAAGAATCTCCATTTAGCATATCAGGACTTGTTTACCCGCGCGCTTACTGATGTTAATCAGCATACCAGATTTGAAGAACTCGCTCCGAAGATAGGTTCAATTATCCGTAATGTCAACGGCGAAGATATGCGGTTTGAACTGACTGACGAGGAGTGCAACGGAATCTGGAATATGGTCGATCAGCAGAATGTCGAAGATCATTTCAGAGATTTGCTCAGTGCCAACGGATATGATGTCCGATTACCCGCTATTGACAAGATAGTATCTGAAATGGCAGCTAAATACCGCGATGATTTCGGTTTCGGCAACGATGACGAGTATGAAGAATACATCGACGAATGTGAAGATGACCTCAGAGAAATTCTCACCTCCGAGATGTTTGGAGATGTGTCCGTTGACAAGGATGTTTCAGATTATACAGGGCGGATCATGATAATACGTCCTGAATTTTTCACCCCAAGTAACTGCACTCCAGAAAATCAGCTTTTCCTTGCACAGTCAGGAAAGGGCTGCGATTCTACAGAGTACGGCGGTGCAATAAACGGAATACTTCTGTACGACCGTGAAGAAACCACCATTACCAGCGACAACTTCCTCGGAGCCATGCGTGAGGAACACATTCCCAATTGGGCAAGAGAAGCACGCGAGGATATTGCCGAGGAAAGCAGCGAGGAGCAACCGAAGATATAAACAATGGGACATGATGTCTCATTGTTTGTGCATATTTCTCTTTTCAGCAATCCTTTACGCAAACGTTCTGTGACCCGGGCAATCCCAAATCTCATTTGGCAGGAATAGCGTGGTTCACCACGCTACCTAACACCGCACCGCCAAAGGCGGTGCATTTGATTAAAGCAACGATCTCATGGTGAATTTGTTCACCACAGGCTTTTGAAAGGATTTTCGATGAGCGATAATATCAGAAGATCAATTTACCTCACGCCGGAAATGTCAGAGCAGATAGAAACATACGCCGCTGCAAAGCATATTACATTTAATCAGGCTGTACGACAGCTTGTAGAGAAAAGTCTTACGCTGACTTCATATGCTGATGGTGAAAGCATGATCCGGCAGTACATTCACGAAGAAGTCAACAATTCCCTCGGTCCCTATATGAGCCAGATAAATGGAATTCTCGAAAGGCGCATTATCCCTATCTGCGCGAAAGCAAGCAGAACATCAGCAATTACTTTTGCCGTGGTTATCGGTATGCTGACCGAAAACTACACCGATGGCAGAACACACGAGCAGATCCTCTCCACTGCCATGAAATACGCCGGTCAGTACCTTAAAGACAAACCACGCGCCGAATCTGAACAGCTCGCCTCAGCCAGAGAGCTGCTGAACATTGCATACGGTTTAGGTAACGATGGTGACGGAGTGTAACAATGGGACATGATGTCTCATTGTTTGAAAGGAGAAAACATGGATACCAACAATACCGCTGAAAAATACTGCATAGCACTCCACCCACACCACAATGGCGAATTAATTCTGACCGAAACATCCACGGGTGGGGTTCTGAAAACCGGAACGCGCGATGAGATGATAGCTTTCTGCAAAGAAAAACTCGCCGCCTCTGTCAGCATTCCGGAACTTGAAGAAATAATCGATAATGCAGCGTGCTATATAAACAATGAGACATCATGTCCCATTGTTGAGGAGAATTCCAAACAGACATATTCAATCTCCCGCAGCTACGAAGGCGTTTCTCTCAGCATTCAGCTTACCGCTGGTGAACTTGAATCAGCATATCGCGTACAGGAAATGAATTATCTTACCGAAGATGTAGAGAACTTCCTTGAAAGCGAAGATTGCGGATTTTCGATCTCTGATTTCGGCAAGAACGGATTACAAGATATTGCGCTGCTTTTCAGAGATAAGTACAATGACTGCAACATTCCATACTGGACAGGTATTAGACACGCAGTTGAACGCTATGCAAAAGAGAACAATATCGAGCCACACTTTGATGATGAGGAATTCAACGGACCGGACAATGAACCGTAAACAAGATATATGTATGCGTTATGCGACTTAAAGGAGGAATGCAATGGACCTGTTATCTGAACTTGAAAAAGATTTTGCCCGATGGGATCACCTTTATCAGCATGGCGGGCAGGATCCCTGCTGGGCAGACGGCGTAAATCTCAATCTTGTCCGCGCTCACATAATCAGACGCAAACAGCAAATTGAAGAAGAATGCCCGCTCTTTGCCGGCATGGGAATATGCACCCGCGAGGTTCCGCCGGTAGTTCCGGAAGAATACATGGCGCGGTCGGACGAGATAAGAGAAAATGCCCGAAAAGCTCAGGCGGTGTTTGCTGCGGATACTAACCTTGCATGGCTGCGCGAACATCGAGATGAACTCACTCCCCGCCAGCGCAGCCAGACCAGCATTGATAATGTCATAGGATATTCGGCAGGTCTTGATCACGCTGTCGAACATGACGACCTTGTAGCAATGCGGCGCTATGAACAGCCCGACCGTTATCTCCAATCCTTTGAGAATGCTGTGCAGCGTGTTCTCTCCCTCGACAAAAGCGGTGTCCCTTATGAGGACGATGACGAAGATTTCGATATGGAGATCGAGGTGTAACCCCTAACAATGAGACATCATGTCCCATTGTTTTCAACCCAGAATACAAATAGCTTTCCATGTATTATTATAGTGCTGTAATTCGTAGATGTCAATATGCACAAAATCGTTTTCCCTTTCTTGTAAATGATTTCGCATACAAACTAATTGACAAAATGCAGAATATATGGTATTATAAATACAAGGAAATATATGCCACCAGTTTATTGGAGGAAAAACTCATGAAATCTAAAACTAAAACCGTAATTATTATACTTGCGATCATCGCGGTTCTTGCAGGAGCAGTATCTTTGATAATAAGACTAAATGCTCCGACTGACGCAGACAGACTCAATGACCAGATCGGCGCGATAGGGGATCTGCCCTATGTCACCAAAGACTCCGATGACGGTGAAATCTCAATCAACAGAGGAACCGCAAGCGAGGACAATACAACCGCAGAAAACGAGCCTGTAGAATCAATTACCCCCGCGCAAACCACAAGTACCCGTGATGAATCAACAACCGTTCCCATAAATGATAATGCTGATAAGCCGGATTCCACAACCACTGCCGTCACTACTACCCGAAAGGAAACTACCGTTTATGAGCCGGTCGGTGACGATACGCCAAACGGAGTCAAGCCTGCTGTGACAACAGGTGCAGCCACCACTACAACACAGAAACCTTCCGATACCACGCCGCCTGCTGAGCAGAAGCCTGCCGATAACGGTTTCCCCAGCAATCCTTCCAGCGGCGACGAGTACGTTGACGACAAGGGACAGACGTGGATCTATAATGGTATCGCAAGACGGTGGATAGAAGGCGGTCCTACCAATGTGGAAACTGCTCCCGATTTCACCCCGTCAGGCAATGTAATACTCAGCTGATACATACAACTGAATAACTTTCGGGCAATCGCGTAAAAGCGGTTGCCTTTTTGTTTTCCGGAGGAACAATGAAACTGAAACGAAAAATAATTGCAGCCGCACTTGCTGCTTCAACTATGCTGCTCTGTTCAGCGGACGCTTTTGCCGGAGTGAATTTCGGAAACGGCGACGGCTCCGATTTTAAGCACGGCACGGAAGATAACGGCTGGCTTCTTAAAAAGGACAACGGCAGCAATATCTATGATGGACCTTATGCCGACCTTGAGGCATTGCGCCTGACTTTCTATGAAGCGGAAACCCAGACAAAGGTCTACCGCACCCTTGACGTAACAGGAGAATCGTCGATTTCATCAATAAGCAATATCATGCACTTTGCGGACGGCACCGAGCTTATTCCCAAAACAACATGGCTTTCATCAAGCTATGTCGGTACTACCTACAATGCGGTTGACGCGGTATCAGTAGGCAAATTTCAGCGGGCTACCATTGATTCATCAAGGATTCAGGGCAGCGGATACACGGCTGAATATGTCGTCGGTCTGTCGGATATAGACATAGTATCTGCAAACAACACCTCAAACTATGAAGCGATAAAGGCGTATATCGGGGATGAACAGTTCATCAAAAATGTGATCTGTCACTTCATTCCCGAACTTGAATACGACGATTTCGTGGACGGTAAATACAAGATAGCGTTTGAGCCTGTTGCTTATTTTCGATATGACGGAATGAACTGGGCGCTTTCCGCCACCGAATGCGGAATTCTAAATCATTACGACAAGGTTACATACAGCGCCGCGTGGAATTCCACCTGCAATATGCGCAGCCTTATGGGACCGCTGACGCACTCAAATCTCCCGCGTTCTGCGTTTTTGGTTGAGCCTGACCTCGGAGTAAGCGTTTACGCTCCGACCGAAAGCGACTATTACAGCTCATATCACATAAACAGCTCCACCGGACTTGACGATCATGACAAATACAACTCCGATATCTGCATTATCCGCTGCATGGGAATAGGCACTCTAGGGAATGACCCGCCCGATAATGACGAGGAAGAGGTCATTGGCAATGACGTGGCGGAATACCACACCAACATTTATGTCTACACCTCTTTTAATTTCGTCAACAACTCATCGGACAATATGGTTTCTTCCGCACAGTTCTCAATTTTTAATTCTGACGGAGATACTCCAAAACTCAGGGAGCAGCTCTGCGATGATAACAGATACGTTATCAATGCCGGTGCAAATCTCATTCACGATGCTGACGGGAATGTGACCGGAGCTTCGCCGTACACCGTTTACGGCTACACCTCTGACGAAACAGAGATAAAGTATCAGGACAGCAACGCCAGAATCAAGGTGTTCATTGAGAACGACTCCACAAGCGAATATCACTCTCCCTACAAGCTGTTAGGCACATACAGGGACGGTGATTTTGTACAGTCTGGCAGCAATGATTTTTCATATACCATAACCTCAAAATCCACCGGCAGAACCATTGCAACAGGCAGCGTCGCATTCAGCTGTCCGGCTAGTGAGGAGGCTATGGGCTGGTTCAAGTGGCGTACTCCGACCTCTGCACAGGACATTGAAATCAAGATAAAATCCAATAAATCCGGAGTTTATCTGCTCGATAAAAACGGCAGCGAATGCACGACTCTCGTTATCGACGCCGCTATCTCAAAGGTGGAGGAAATCACACCGCCCGACCCGCAGGTATCCGACACCCGCCCGTCATGGCACAGAAACTATTCGCTGTCCTCTGTTGAAGCGAATATTTCCAACTATGCACCGCGGAACAATAATCAGAGTCTTGAATGGTATGTCTGGACTTACGACTGGTCGCAGGAATCACTGGAAACGGCAAGCGTTTGGTATAATCTGATAACTGACTATCCCGATTACAGCAACCCAAGTGGTCCCTATTTCGGGGCAAGCTATGAGGACAGGCAACTCATCTTTGTGAAACGATGGGGAATAGACAACAGATATTACCCATCTGCGCAGGCAGAAAAAATGATCGGCAGCGTTTATGAGGGTGCAGTCCTGCTGTCGGGAGAAGCACACAAGATAACATATTCCGTTTCTCTTGACGCAGAAATGGCGATAACTCCGTCAACTAGGTGCCACACCGCAACATACTCTGATTCAGACGAACTGTACACCATGAAATCCGGATACGGAATTCAGATAAAGGTAACGCCTACCATTACCGGCGATACCGAATACTGCACAGACACACAGAAAGTCAATACGCTGTTTTCGGAATTCAATTTCAACCGCCAGTCCTCTGCAAAATACAACCGCCTTCTTGAAAAAATAGGCGGCGCGTATGTGTTCAAAACGAACAAATACAGCACCTACAATGACCGAGTGCATTTTACGCCTATATGGTATCCGGACGGAGCAAACTATACAGTATATGCCGAAGTTTTTGATATATGGTGTCCTGCCGGTCAGCTTTCGCTGCGTCTTACGGACCACATGAAAATCAGAGGAAATGTCTACGACGACTGGCATATTGCCCCTACCCGCCCGCAACTACAATATACAGATGATTGGTGCTGCTGCTATACAAGTAATAGCGCCGATTTCTATTTTGAAAGGAGTATCCATGAACAGCGAATACAGGTATCACGGACAGTTCTGCGATTTTGATTTCTATGTAATGTCGCTTGACACCAGCCAGCATTACACCACACATGAACCTACAACCGACCACATTACCCTCGACGAAGCAGTTGCAGAATACAAGCGCAGAGACCCTCTTTCTCCAGATAAAATTCTGATTGTCCTCGGCGTGAATTTCAGAATAACTGCTCCCGAATACATGGAAAGCGCCGTTAATCTCGGCTCTTTCGACCTGCTCCAGAGAGTGAACAGCGAACACCGCGTCCCGAACGATTTTATGACGGATAAGGCGCTCAATGCTGAAAAGCTCATTTCCGTCAATGCTATCAACATTATCAGGCAGCTTGCCGATGAGCTTTCCGGAAAACCCTGCAATCACGGACTTACCGAAACGGAAAGCAAGCTGCTTCACGAACATCTTGTCACAGCAGACGAAACCTCGCTCCACGAAAAATCCGCCGAAGTCGCCGCTGAAATCGTTCATCACAACGAAATGGAAAACAACGGAGATGTCCCCGATGACGAGCTGTCGCTGTAACGGAGAACGCTATGAAAAATAAATACAAAATTGCGATGTGCGTTTTCTATCTGGTCATAGGACTGGCAGCGTCGGTAATCCTCACAAACCTTGTGAACTCAGCGTTCATGCATATTCCGCTTGATCTGTCGCCTGAACCATTTGTGTGGATAAGCGGTGTGTTCGCAAATGGACAGTCAATAAAGCTGTTCGGAATATTCATGATGTTGGTACTGCTGCTTTGTGTGATGTACTTCTTCTGTTCGCAGAAACCATACGAAGCCGACCTCATCACCGTCACGCCGAAAATAAAGATACCCGCACCAAGCGGTCAGGCTCAGCACGGTTCTGCCAGTTTTATGACCGAGGAACAGAAACGCCGGAAGTTCAACGGACTGGTACTTTCATCCTCATCACCGGAAGTAAAAAAGCTGCTGGACGAAGGCGAAAGACGGGCTGCCGCAGTTGACGGCGGACAGACTTACACCCCGAACAAACTCAATATCGAAAATCTGTTCGATGAGGCAGGAATCGTAGTCGGAAAGCGCGACTCCGCCGGGAAAGAATACATCACCTGCCTCACAGATGATGTGCATACCCTCACGATAGGAGCGACCGGCGGCGGTAAATCCCGCCGCGAGGTTTTGCAGACCATATGTATGCTTGCGCTTGCCGGCGAGGGAATCGTGGTCAGCGACCCGAAAGGCGAACTGTATCATTATACTCACACATTTCTGGAGTCTGTCGGATATACCGTTCATGTTGTTGATTTCAATCAGCCGTATCGTTCCGACAGGTACAATCCGCTTCAGCGCATTATTGACGACGTCCTGAACGATGACCTCACAAGCGCCAGTGAACACGCGTGGGACATTGTAAATATTCTCGTTGAAAAGAACGAAAAGTCTGAACCTATCTGGTCAAACGGCGAAATGGCGGTCATTGTCGCCTCGATACTCGCTGTTGTCTATGATAACCGCGATGATCCGCAATATCAGAATCTCACCAATGTGTATGAGTTCATATCCAATATGTCAAAGCCCTCGCCGGGCGAAAAGGAGATACGCTACACCAAGTATCTGCGCACTCTTCCGGATAATCACCCCGCGCGGCAGACTATGGCAATAGCACAGGTAGCGCCCGATAAAATGGGCGCTTCTTTTTATACCCAGGCGCTCACTACGCTACGGCTGTTTGCAAATCCCAACACCTACCGCATAACCTCCGCGTCTGATTTCAATATGACCTGTTTTGGCACAGAGCCTAAACACGCTCTGTTCTTCATTCTGCCGGACGAGCGCCGCACGTTCTACCCGATAGTAACGATCCTTGTTGTACAGCAGTACGAACAGCTTGTTGTTGCGGCAAAGCAATCCGGAAACAGGCTGAAATACCGCGTCAACTATGTGCTTGACGAGTTCGGCAACTTCTCGAAAATAAACGAGTTTGAAACTAAGCTGACGGTTGCACGCGGATACGGAATACGGTGGAATCTGTTCTTGCAGAGCTTTTCTCAGCTCACTCTTGTTTACGGCAAGGAGATAGCGGATATTGCAAAGGGCAACTGCCGATATTGGCTCTATCTCCAGACTAACGATATGGAAACCAACAAGGAAATATCCGAAATGCTCGGGAAGTACACCACATCGACTTATTCGCTTGGCAGTTCAATGCAGAAATATTCCACACCGTCAAGCTCGGCAAACATCTCACTGTCAGAGCGCAGTCTGCTCACTCCCGATGAAATACGGAGTTTTGAGCGACCGTATGCGCTGCTGATTTCACCCGACCTGCCTGCGGTTATGAGATCCCCTGATATTTCGGAGTGGCTTTTCAACCGTATGTTGGGATTGGGTTCAAAACAGCACAACACCGACCTTATCATGCAGGACGAAGATAATCGCCCTGCATTCAACGGGAAGGTGCAGATAAAGCTATGGAAACCGTGGGAAAGGCTCGAAGAACAGCCACCTGCCGGAGTGCGGACGGCTCGCGTCGTTCAGCGGGAACCGGGAGCCATGTTCCATAAAGGAAAGGAGGAAAACCCTTGAAGAATAAACGTTCAAAGTTCAGAAAGCGTATCACCGCAGTCATTACTGCCGTTATCGCTGCGCTTGCCGTCAGCGTGACAGCATTTGCGGAGGGAGATCTTGGCTCGTCCACACTTGCAACCGGAATGTCCAATCTTCTTAACGACGCTTCGACCGTGCTGCTCGGACTTGCCGCGGTAGTCGGTACGGTATGTATTATCTACTTTTGTATTCGCCGCAGCGCCGCCGATGAGATGGATCAAAAGAAATGGAACAATCGCATTGTTACCGCAGTTGTATCAACTATCGGCGCGGTAATTGCGACATCGCTGCTGTCCGTCATCACCGGATACTTTGGAGGTACCTGACCTATGCAATGCACGTCCGGCATTCCACCCTAGCAGATATCTTTCCCATCATCACCAACACTAACACAAAGGAGGCTTTCCATGAAAGTAACTTGCGAACCCAAGCATATCAGAACCGTGAACAGCGATAAGACAAGCAAGCTCGCCTATGCCAGCATTACGCTTGATGACGCATTCGTAGTCCACGGGCTTTCCATCATCAACGGCAGAGAGGGGCTGTTCGTTTCCATGCCGCAGCAGTCCTACGTTGACAGCGAAGGCGAAAAGAAGTATTCCGATACCGCTTTCCCGCTTTCCAAGGACCTGCGCGACAGCATTTCCTCTGTCGTTATCAAGGCTTACCGCCAGAAAATCCGCGAAAACGCTGCCGAGAACACCGCCACGAATACCGCTCCCGATTACGGCAATGCGCCTACTCCCACAGACGCGGACGCGCCGCCGGAGAATTCCGACTATGATATGCCGGAACCGTTCTGAACGGCAAAACTATCCCATTCCAACCAAACCAATACTTAATTTCAAAGGAGAACAAATATTATGAGAAAGCTTATCGACACAATCAGGGACGCCAAGAACAAGGTTATGGCAAAGGCTATGACCGCCGTAAATACCGCAAGGGAGAACGTCGCAGAGAAAATCGAGGACACCCGCGGCTCCGTTTCCGAGCACGCTATCGTAATCATCATCGGCGTTGTACTCGGCGGCATTCTGCTGGTAGGACTTATCGCCCTCATGAACAATGTCATCATGCCCTCCACTGAAAGCAAGGTAACGTCCATGTTCGGCATGGGCTGATACCGCCGGCATGATTTCCGCATAAAAACAGCCCGCAGGACGGAGTGTTCTGCGGGTTTGTTTGAGGAAAGGAGTCAGCAGTGACTTTTATAATCATTACCCTTTGCGTAGCGCTGATAAGCGGCATAATCACCACATTCATGAACGAAACCATGCTCAATGGACTTTACGACATTGTGTTCCACGGTGATATAACAATGGCGCAGAGTACGGGAGCGAATTTCTTCACGACCGTCACGGGCATAGCATTCACTTTTGCAATGTCGCTTATGGTGCTGAAATTTCTGAAAAAGGGTTTCGACATATATGTTTTGTGGACTGACGGCGACCCGGACGCAGACCCCATGCTGCTTCTGATAAACTTTGTCCGCGCTGTTGCAACAGCACTGCTATTCAGGTGGGTCTACGATATTTTCGTTGATGCCTGCTCAGTAGTTACAAACACCATTCTCACAAGTATCGGTGCGGAAACCAACTACACCGCAACGCTTGTGACAGGATTGTCCTCGCTCGGAGTGGTACCCGTTATTGCCTGCCTTATTTTCTTTATCTTCTATCTTATTCTTCTCTTTCAATTCATCGCCCGCGGAGTGGAAATGCAGGTAATGCTCTGCGGAGTGCCGTTAGCCTGCCTCGGACTGCTTGAAAACGACAAGGGAATATTCCGTTCCTACACAATGCAGTTTGTCAAGGCATTTATCACAACGGTATCCCAGGTCATGCTGATGAAGATAGGACTGGCGCTTCTGCTTTCAACGGACATCATAAACATGGCAAATATTCCGTGGGGAATCGCCTGTATGCTTGCAGCAACATCAATGCCGAAAATACTCCGCGAATTTTTCGTACCCACAGGCGGCGGTGGAAGTATCACTAACACCGTATTCCAGACCGTCCGCGTTGCTCAGATGGCAAAGGGCGCATTTTCAAGTTGAGGTGCAGACTATGGATACAAGCCAAATCGATCAGCTCAGCTATATTCTTCAGGGGCTCATAAGCACGGGACTTGGTATGCGCGTCGTTTACCTTTTCATAAAACTCATGCACGAGGACGAGGAAGCTGCAAGATATCGCAAAAGACTGAAGAACACGGTCGTTTTCGCGATAATAGCGCAGGTGCCTTTCGTGGTAAGGGACATTATAATCAGCTATCTTTCATGAACGGAGGTCGCAAATGGAACAGGAACACCGCAAGAAACTCTATATCCCTTATAACCTGAACTTCGACACCGAGTATTTCACAGGCTTTGGAAAGCCGGAACTAAAGCAGTGCGCCGTTGGTATAACCGGCTTCGGTATTGCCGCGGCGCTGCTTATGCTTGTCACAGGCAATCTCGCCGTGCTTGTAATAACTCTCATGACCGGAGCCGCAGGCAGCATAATGATGACGCGAAAGGACCCTGTAACCAGAATGTCCGTTATCGGGCAGATATTCGACATGGTGAATTTCGCAAAATCGCAGAAAACTTACAGATACATCTATAAATCAAAATGGTTCTGACGGTAGCTGTTATCATTGCAATATACCTCACTCATATCAGCATTGAGGATATAAAAACGCACACCATCAGCAATTTTGCTCCGATAATCATTTTGCTGGCAAGCCCATTTCTGTCATGGATTTCATTCAAAGACAGGATAATCGGCCTGCTAGTCGTGTTTTTCGTTCTGCTTGCCGCAAACTTTATTGCCAATATCGGAATGGGAGATGTTAAGCTGTGCGCTGCTCTCGCTTTCGTAATCGGAGCAATACCCGAGCTTATGGCGATACTGCTTGCACTGGCTGCTGCGAAAATTATCGGAAAGAACAAAAACGAGATACCGCTTGCGCCTTATCTATGCGCTGCAAACGCGGTCGTCTACATTATGGAGGTAATCCTACATGGCTAAAAACAGAACTTTGATAGGCATAATCCTTATCGTTATTGCGATAGCCTTATGCTTTGGAATTACGCCGCTTTTCAGCGCGATCCTTGAACAGAAAACAACGGTGATCCGCTTAAAGGAGGATATTCCACAAGGCGCGCAGGTACAGCCGTCTATGCTTGAGGCGGTCGAGGTCGGCACGCTTAATCTTCCCGCAGATATGCTGACAGACCCCGAACTGATAATCGGGAAGTACACCGTCGCGGCAATGTTCACGGGAGATACATTCTCACCCAGCAAGCTGTCTGATACCATCGACAGCTCCGACACGCTGCTCCGTCAGCTTAATCTCAACGAAACTGCGATGTCCGTGACCGTCCGCAGCTTTGCAAACGGTCTTTCCGGAAAACTCCAGCAGGGCGACATCATTCAGATTGTTTCCGTTGACGAGGAAAACGACGATAAGGCTATCATCTATGATGAACTTCAGTATGTCGAGGTTCTTGCAACCACGGCAGACAGCGGTTCTGACGATACCTACGATGCTGATGAGGTCAACGCTGCCGAAGATGAGGATAATCAGCCGTCCCTCTACGCAACTCTGACCGTGATATGTCAGGACAGGACGCAGGCGCTCCGCCTTGCGCAGTGTGAAAACACAACGCTCCACGCAGTATTTGTGTGCCGCGGCGATTCCGAACACAAGGAGGAATACCTTGAAGCACAGCGCAGCGTTCTCGGTATTGAGCAGATAGTCAATCCCGATAATGCCCCGAACATTCCCGAAGAAATCCTGAATGAGGATACCGAAATCGGAACAGCAGATACTCCGGAACTCGATTTAAGCGCACCTGTCGTGGAAATTCCTGCACTGGGGGATAATTCTACACCGGCTGAAACAGCCGACAAGCCTGCAATCGTGATTTCCGGCGGCAGGGGGTGATATGCTATGGCAAAGATTTTCGCGATTTACGGCAGCAGCGGTGCTTACAAGACTACCACCGCGCTTGCCCTTGCAAACCACATTTCAAAAACTCAGCCCAAAGCAAACATAATCGTTGTCGGAACTGATGTTACAAAACCGATAATTCCCATCGTAGCGCCGAACAACAAGGAATTCACCGGTTCGCTTGGACGCTGCCTTTCAGACGTATCATTTGAGGAAACAGACCTCCGCAGGAACCTGTTACCCATAACAGACCGCATATTTGTTCTCGGCTACAATATCCGTGAAAACGCGAATACATATCCACGCCCCGATGATACCCGTCTGGCGCAGGTGTTCTCATATCTCCGAAATTCCGCTGATTACATCATAGTTGACTGTATGTCCACGGTCATAGGTTCAAAAATGACCTCATGGGCGATAATCAACGCAACAAGAACCGTCGAACTGTTTACCTGCGACCTCAATGGACTTGTCTTTGACGGCTCGCAGGAGCCTGTCCTCAAAAGCGAGCAGTATCAGTACAAGAACTTTATCCGTGCGCTTGCCCTCGACAATCGTTTCTCGCAGGACGAAGCCTCAATGCGCAACGCTCTCGGTTACATTTCTGGTGTTATCCCGTTCTGTACAAAGGCTGCGGAAGCCTACAACCAGTCTATTCTGCTCCACAGCGGAGTAAGCGACAGCGAATACAACAAGGCTATAAAATCTCTTGCAAATATGCTGATGGGAGGTAAGGAATAATGCCGTTTTTCAAAAGAAAGAGGAATGCCGCTGCGGAGGAAAATCCGTCCGCCATTGGCGAGAAGAAAGCTATTCCCCGAAAGAAAGCCGCAAAGGGCGAGTTTATCGAAGTCGCCACCAACAACATCAAGGAAATCGAGCGTATCCATATACCTTTTGACGAGCTGCTTTCCAAGGTTCAGCAGTATATGTCAACGAAATATTCTGTTGATCTGTACCGTTCCGACAACAGGGAGCTGATGAAACAGCTCATTCAGCAGTATATGAAGGATAACAATTACTATGTCCCCAACATGATACTGAAAGAGGTTTCCGATAAGCTCTACACGGAAATGGCTGAATATTCGCTGCTGACACAGTATCTCCGCAACCCGCATATTGAGGAGATCAACATCAACGGCTGGGACGATATTACCGTAATTCCTGCGCATGGTGAACGTTTCAAGGTTCAGGAGCATTTCCGCGACGCCTCCCATGTAGTCGATGTACTCAAACGGCTGATCCACCACAATCACATTACATGGGACTCTGCAAAGCCCATTGCAACGGGTTTTCTCGGCTCCAATATCCGTATAACCGCTGGTTACACCGACATCTGCGATAAGGAACGCGGTCCCTGTGCTTCTATCCGAATCGTCAACCCGATGAAAATAACACGCGAGCAGTTTATAAAATCGGGAACCATCACCGAGGAAATGTACGATTTCCTGCTGACCTGCTTTATACACGGAATTTCACAGTGCTTTGCCGGCGAAACAGGCTCGGGAAAAACCACGATAATGGCGGATATCATGAGCAACTATCCCAACCACAAGCGCCTTATCACGCTTGAAAAATCCGTTCGTGAATTCGACCTTGTTAAGCGTGATGAAAACGGTCGTGTAGTCAACGATGTTCTGCACCTGGTCACAAAGGAAACTGATGATCCAACCAAAGACGTTACGCTTTCCAAACTCCTTACGATGTGCCTGACCATGCACCCCAATGCGATATGTGTCGCAGAAATGAAGAATGACGAGGCTTGGCAGGCGCAGGAGGCGGCGCGAACCGGACATACGGTACTTACCACCACACACGCAGGTTCTACCGAGGGTATCTACCGTCGTCTTGGTACGCTCTGCCTTCAGGCTTATCCGGCAATGAGTTTCAGCGTTATCCTTGCGCTTGTAACCGAGGCATTCCCAATAGGCATTTACATGAAGCAGCTTGACGATGGCAGCCGCCGTATTATGGAGATCGCCGAGTGCATCTACAAAGGCAGCGAGAGTTACGAAACACGCTCTCTGTACCGTTATGATATTCTCTCCGAGGAAAGAAGCGAGGACGGCACCGTAAAAATTGAAGGTCAGTTCGTAAAGGTGAATGCACCGTCCGAAAGTCTTATGAAGCGCCTGCGTGGAAATGGTGTTCCGAAATCCAAACTTGAACTTTACGGGAGGGTTCCTGCATGAAAATAATCTGCTTACTCGGCGCTTTGCTGATGACCGCGGCGATAATCATTCTGCTCTGTCTGACGCCGCAGCGCATAAGCGATGATATTATGTCGCTGCTCCACCGAGAAAAATCTCTCAAGGATAAGGTGCTGACAGCACAGGGAAAGCGCAGGAAGTCAAGGCTCCAGCGGCTTTTTGACAACATGACCAACGCCCTTGCTGCAACGCATTCCGAAAACAAATTCACGCTGCTGATAACAGCGGCGGTGATCGGCGGGTGCGTCGGTGTGCTTTTCGGAGCACTGTTCAATAATCTTCTCGTTTCAGTAATTCTCATTGCCGCAAGCCTTGTCGTGCCATATGTATACGTTAAGCTGCTGCTTTCCAACTACAAAAAGCATATCTCCGAGGAACTTGAAACCGCGCTTTCCATCATTACCACTAACTACATCTCCAACGGTGATATTGCATACGCTGTTCAGCAGTCGATAGACCACATAAACCCGCCGGTGCAGTTCGCGTTCATTAATTTTCTTGCCAGAGTGGACATGATCTCCTCCAATGTCAAGCTTGCCATTGAGCTTCTCAAAGATGATATTGACAACGAAATCTTCTGGGAATGGTGTGACACGCTCATTGAGTGCCAGGACAATTCCACGCAGAGAGTATCTCTCCAGCCGCTTGCTGCAAGGCTTTCCGATATTCGTATCGTAAACGCAGAACTTTCAAATATGCTCATGCAGCCGCGCAAGGAGGTTTTCACGATGATCGGGCTTGTTCTTGCAAACTACCCGCTGATTTTCTTCCTCAATGCGGACTGGTTCTCTGTTCTGACGGATACGCTGTTTGGTCAGATAGTCAACTGTATCGTTGCCGTAACAATAGTTATCGTGATAGCGCTTACATACAAGTACACGCAGCCGATAGAATTCAAGAGGTGATGACATGAGCTTATATGATATTTCGCTAAAAGCCGCTGTATTACTTGTATGCGCGCTTTTCTGCGGAGGTCTTTACTTTCTTGCACTTGTACTTTTCAAGGTACCGTCAAGCAAAACCACCCGTGCAATACGGCAGATAGGACCGCGAAACCGCCCCACTCCGGACGGAATTTCACAGCTCTACAACAACGCTGCACAGTTCCTTTCAAAGATACTTCCTATGAGCAAATACCGCGAACAGCAGCTTGAACAGAACCTCAAAATAGCGCATATCACCATGCCGCCGAAACTCTATGAAGCCAGAGCGATCGTGAAAGCCGCCGGTTATTCTCTGGTCGGAATTCCGGTGTATGTGCTGGGCTGGCTTGCTACAATGACATTTGACAGCCCGTACATCAAGGCAGTTCCCGCGGTTCTGGCTTTGATGTTCGTTGTAGTAGGAATATTGCAATACACCAACGCGCAGGAGAAGATAACTGAGGCAATCAAGATGAAGCGTGAGCAGATTGACTTTGACCTCCCGCGGTTCGTATATGCGATTTCACAGGAAATACGCATTGAGCATAATGTCCTTGCCATTCTTGAAAAACACAAAGACAGCTTTTCCGACTACTTCCGCGAGGAAATAGAAATCACCATCGCCGATATGCGCTCGTCAAACTGGGAAGCTGCGCTGACCAGATTTGAGGGCAGAATAGGTTCGACCCATCTCTCCGAGGTGACGCGCGGACTGATCGAAATGGTGCGCGGTTCGGACACCTCGGTATATTGGGAAAACCTTTCGATACGCTTTTCTGAATATCAGAAACAGCAGCTTCGCACGATTGCGCTTAAAATTCCACCCAAAATCAACCGTATGTCTATGGTATTGCTGTTTGTAATGCTGCTACTATATGTTGTGGTTCTCGGCACTACGATGTTTGACTCCTTCGGCACCCTGTTTGCGTTTTAAGGGAGGGACAAAATGAAAAAGCGAATAAAACGGCTCAAAGCCAACAAAGGCAGCACTTACATCAGCGTCACGATTTTCGTGATGATAATGATGATCGTCTTTGTGTTCATAATGTCCGTAGCGCCTGTATTCCTCACGAAAATGACCCTTAACAACTACGCAAACGAGCTTGCGCGCGAAGCGGAGATAGCCGGCAGGATAGGCACGGAAACCACGCACCGCCTTGACCGTCTGAACGAATCCAGCGGACTTACTCCCACCGTAACATGGTCAACCTCCGGCAGAATACAGATAGGCAGGTCGTTCACGTTAACGGTATCGGCGGACGTGGACATATCGTTCTTCATTTTTCAGGGACACACGCTGACGATAAGCTCCACCGCAGAGGGAACGTCGGAGGTGTACTGGAAATCATGAGAATACTGAAAAGGCTGCGCAGCAACCGTGGATTTTCCTATGTCATGACCTCGGTTATGATGATAGCCGTACTGCTTATCGGTACGGCTGTCTTTGAGATAATCAGAGTGAACGTCGAGGCTGCCGCAGTACGCGACAAATTTGAGGACGCGATAATCTACGCTTCCGTTTCCAACTACTCAAATATGTACGCAGACGTCCGCGAAAGTCAGGCGGCGACATGGAGGTTCAATGGTCTGACCTGGACGCAAAGCAATACTACTAATCGCAATCAGATACTCAGTTACATGAACCGAGCTATGTCAAACGGCGAGATAGCGCAATGCACCATCGAATCCATGAATTTCAACGTAACTCCTGCGCCAAGAGCGCCGACCGATACGGACACGGCTGATAAATTTGCGGTTGAGGGTACCATGGTTATCACTATTCCGCACGACTTTGCGTGGGGCAGCACCGCGCCAATGCGCTTTACGCTCCATGTTAAATCCAAATGGGTGGCTAAATTCTAACGGAGGTATCACATGAAAGACAAACCCATTTTCACGCACCCTGTTACTTTTACGGGCATTGATTTTAATTGGGGAACGAACTCCGAAACGGTGTACGTCCCGGCTTACGCTATGGATTTTGACTCGGTCATATCCACGGATTTCTTTGACGATGAAATAGCAGACAGCAATGAAAAGGTTGACGCAAGGTGCTGCTACTGGCAGTACGATGAAACCGATGGCGGCGAATCCGAATATGCCACCGATGAGCAGCTTGAATATATAAAAGTGCATTGGGACGAGCTTGATGATAATACTCTCACGCTTCTTGAAACCTCCCGCGTTCTCATTGAGCCGGAGGAATACTTCGAGGAAGAGGACGAGGCTGAATGCGAGCCGTAAAACAAGCGGGATTACAGAATCAGCACCGAGCATTTTGGCTCGGTGCTAGGGGTTGTTGTTAGAGAACTGATCGATAAACAGGAACAGTTAAGATAATTTTCTCTCCATATATCCACAGGTAAAAGGAAAAAAATCAAATTTTCTGGTTCCAGTATGTATGAACCCAAATATCTCATACCATTTTCTTAGCACTTTGTTTTCTTCAACAATACCTATATTAATCTTGGAACAGCCTAATTCTTTTGCAGAATTAAAAGCATGAATCAAAAGTTCCTGACCAATTTTTCTATGTCTATATGCCGGAAGCACACACAAATTATTTAACTCACATTCACTATTATCCTGCAATAACAATGAATAATATCCAACTATTGTACCGTTATCATAATAAGCATACATAGGTCTATGCTCGCCAAATAAATGCCACTTTAATCTATCCTCTGTTGTTGCAAACGCAGTGAATTTTGGGGCGTTTTCAGCAGTAAAGCCAAATTCATCTGCAACCGTGGCAAAGCTATCTCTGATTACCCTTACACATTCAGAAATATCTTTTTCATTCACTTCCTTGATCATAATTCTTACCTCCATATTTCGATTAATCGAGCAGTCTTGCCCGGAGAGTTATTACATAAATTATATCACAACCACCGTTCAAAGTCAACCATGCCATTTAAGACAATGGTTGTTTTCATAGAAAGGAACCATCATGACCTACTCAATCTCAAAAGCTATCTCCCTCGTCAACAAGGAAATCGACAAGCGCTCCGCCGGAAACGAAGATTACTACTTTCCCGCCGATTTTTACGGCGAAAGCAGCACTGAAAATTTCGTGCGGTTATGCGTAAAAAGCAATCACCTTGACCGCGTGCTTATCGACCAGTGGAGCGATGGACAGCAGTACATCTATATCCACAATATTCTCCACTTCTGGTACGGTATGCACCCCGAAGAAGCGGATGAATTCCTTAAAATGTGTAATACCCGCGTGCCTGTTGCGCAGCTGTTCTCTGTCACGGAAAACGGTGTTACCCAGCATTTCTATGCTCCGGAACTTGACCGAACGGAGATAATCAGGCACGTCCTCAAATCCGATGATATGCCCTTTACGCTCCGCTGTCTGGGCAAGCTTATGACCAAAGAGGAATACGACAATACTCTGAGCGGCACATCATGGACGCGCTCCCTTGAATTTGATATGGACAAGCAGGTAATGAATGACGTTGAAGTGCTGATGTATGAGGACACAGGTCCGCAGAGATCCGTAACTCCACACAAATTTTCAAGCCTGCCCGCGAACTACGATACAATGTATTATGCCCGTATCGAGCCGCCGGAGCTTAACGGCGAGAGCGTAATAATGCCGAACGAACTCGATGGCGAATGGCAGATAGTAGACGCGCGGTTCCTGCTTTCCGAAAAGCCGCTGTACCTCTTGGAGAGCCTTAATTACGGCTTGTCAGACAGCGTGAAATACTGCCTTGTCGATAACGAGGAGAACCTCATTGCCGACGACATACGCAGCATTGACGAATTCATCGGCGAAAGCTGCGAAAGGATGATACGCGTAAGCTACGATACCGCTAGCCGCATGGTGCAGTCCGGATATAATGTGCTTGGACCAGACGGCAAACTTGCCAAGGGAAATCCTCTGCCCATCGGTGAGAACTATATGTACTCCGCAAAACCGACAGACATTTTCAAATGTCTCGGAATTACAAAGGAAAGACCGTATCGCGGCGTGTTTGTAAAGGAACACCCGAAAAATCCGGTCATGTTCACAGTCGCGGAGCTTTTTCAGAACAACTGCAGCAACGCTTTTGTGCTTCCCGGTCGAGTTACCGACCTTGAGCAGCTAAAAAAGGGAGATACCCTCGACAGGTTTTTCAGCCTGACCGGTAACGACTGGGAGTTGGTACAGGCTTATTTCAGAGTATACTGCTGGGGACTTGGGTATTTAAAGGCAGCCGAACCGACCGCAGAACAGCTTAAATTCATCAATAATAATCTTCAAGAAGTCAAATGGGAGCCGGACGTGTTCCTCATCGACGATTTGAGCAGTCAGTTCACCCCTAATGCGTTGATCCACGACAACAGCGAGAATATTACTCTTGACGGATACGAAGATACTTACCATGTTATCAACTCTGATATTATCGAGTATGAGCAGGTGTACCTCCTTGAAAGTGAAACCCGCGGCGAGGACGCTCCGCACATCGTTATCAACGCCCACGGAGAGGTACGCGCAGACGATATGTATTCCCTTAAAGAATATAAGCAGGCTATCGACAATCTTGAAATCGAGATCGAACGATAACCGCGGAAAGGAGCATTTATGCAGATAGCCATTGCGCTAATCACACTTTTTGCCTGTGGCGGATTTCTCTGGTGGTTCAAGCGCGACCAGAACAAAAGCAGGCTCAGCACCGCTGACGAGGAAGAAGAACGCGCACTCGCAGCCAGAGCCACCGCACAGGAATTTGTCAACGCCCGTGATGTGGGCGAAAACTGCCTTTACACCAGTGATGACAATATCATGGCAGCCATAAAACTCGACGGCTTGTCCATTGAGTTGTACAGCTTTGCGGAACAGGAGATAATTAAAAACAACCTTTCTGCGCGGTTGTCCTCGATACGCTACCCGTACAAATATATCGCTGTATCCCGTCCTGCGGATATTTCTCTTGCTCTTCAGGAATACGGCGACTTATATTCGCAGGCGGTAGGCGGCAGAAAAAAGCTTCTCAAATCCGATATGGACGAAATCGTTGATATGGTCGTATCCGGAGAAACTCTTGAGCGGCAGTATTACATAGTTTTGTGGAACTCCATCAGGCGCGAGGACAAGCGCACTATCACCGCCAGAGCCGAAGAACTTGCACGGATATTCAGCGAAAACCGCGTCAAAGGTACCGTCCTTGACAAGCGAGGATTTGTGAGAATGTGCAACCTCGTCAACATTCCCGCTTATGCTCACATAGAGAGCATGAATTTTGAAGAAAATCTCGCAGTTCTAAAACAAAGATAAAGGAGAACGTCATGTCATTTTTCAAGAAGAAAGAACCCGCAAAGCCGCAGTTTGAACAGAACAACGTCAACACAGCATTGCAGGCTGCGATAACTCCGATAGGTCTGGAATTTAAACGGAATGAATTCCTGCTCGGCGAGAATTACTGCCGAATTTACGGAATAATCGGCTATCCCGCCGAGGTGGACTACGGGTGGTACGCTAAGCTGACGAACATTCCCGGCACTATCGTCACGATAAACTCGCAGCCCCTTGATAACGGCGCAATGCTCCCGACAATGGCGAAGAACATCAATACCGCAAGAGGTATCGAGCTTTCCACGAAGGACGCGATAGAGCGTCAGCGTGCAAAGAAAACCGCCGACGATCAGGAGAAAATGATACAGGACATGGATCAGCGCAACGAAAGCCTCGGTTCATTCTCCACGCTGATAATGGTGCTTTCGCAGAATGAACAGGATTTCCGCGACCGCTGCACAAGGGTCGTATCCCTGGCAAATTCGATGGGCTGCCGTATCCGTACGATACCCAATCTGCAAAAAGAAGCCTATCAGCACCTCTGCCCGACCTACCCGCCTAATGAGCGTATCAACGAAATCACTCGCAGAGCCTTTCCGATTTCATCTTTCGTCGGAGGATTTCCGTTTGCATCCTCCGGTTTTAACGATGGGACAGGCTTTTATCTCGGAAAGGACAGCGGCGGAGGAATAATTCTGCTTGACCTCTGGAAACGCGAAAAGAGCCGCACAAACTCCAACATCACGATAATCGGCGGCACAGGCACAGGTAAATCCACCGCTACAAAGCACATCGCAGCCTCCGAATATGCCCGCGGAACGAAGGTGATCATAATCGACCCGGAGGGCGAGTACAAGGAAATGTGCCGCAACGAGTACATGGAGGGCGACTGGATAGACGTTGCCGGCAGCAGGGGTGGTCTTATCAACCCATTGCAGGTGCGCCCTGCACCGAGGGACGATGACGATAATTCCGACGACGGAATAGGCGACCTTGCGATACACCTCAAAACCCTTGAAACCTTTTTCCGGCTGTACATTCCCACTATGGACGACCGCCTGCGCGCACTGCTGAACAAGTCGCTTGTTGAACTGTACGCACGCTTTGGAATTACATGGAACACAGATATCCGCGCTTTCCCGAACAACAGATTTCCGACGATCGGCGATCTTTACAAACTCATTTCCGAAAAATGCGTGAATGACAGGAACAATTCCGTTTACTATGAGGATTTGAAAACCTACCTCGAAAGCGCCGCCAACGGAGCCGACCACGGTCTTTGGAACGGTTACACTACGATCAATCCACAGAGCAGCTTTGTTGTCCTCGATACTAAATCCCTAGTCCAAATGTCGGGTGCGGTACTCGCGGCGCAGTATTTCAATATTCTGTCGTGGTGCTGGGAACAGATAACCCGCGACCCCATCGAGCGCATAATGCTTGTAGCGGACGAGTGCTGGACGATGATTGACCCACAGGTCCCGCAGTCGCTTGAATTCCTACGGAATGCGGAAAAGCGCGCCAGAAAATACGAGGGCAGTATCGTCGTGGCAACGCAGTCGATAACGGACTTCCTCGACCCTTCGATACGGCTTTACGGACAGGCTGTACTCGACCTGCCGTCATTCAAGCTGCTGTTCGGCGTTGACGGCGATTCTCTCCGCGAAACACAGAATGTATTCGGTCTTAACGAGGCGCAGTATGAACTCCTTGCCGCAAAGCAGCGCGGTATTGCGCTGATGAAAGTCGGCTCTCAGGCGGTCAAGGTTAAGTTTGAATTCAGCGATAAGCGCCTTGCGTTGTTCGGAAAGGGCGGAGGAAGATGATTTCCATTTCTGTTATCATCACCGCAATTCCCGTATCGTTCGCCATACTGCTCTTATTGCTTGGCGATGGACTTTAATAATACCGGCAGGCTTCACCGCCTGTCGGAATATGCGCATATTCAGCTAACGACTTGATATTCGCTACCAAAACGGAGGTTATTATGGCAGTAAATCCGAAAATAATAATGATGGTCGTAGATACCTTATCCACCGAAAAAGGACGTAACACCGTGCTGAAAATAGTAATGGTGATACTCGGTCTGATAATGATAATATTCACGGTATTTGCGGGACTTATCAGCGGTCTGATTGATGTAGTGGAAACCACCGACCTGCAAAACCACTGGCAGTACATCAAGAGCAATTTGAGCGATATATTCAGAGGAATGGAAACCGAAATCGACGACGATGTGAGAGCGGAAGTCTATGATTTTATGCCAGATTTCTCAATAAATCTATCCAAAGCCGCGATAAACAGCGAATTTGACGGCAGCTCACTTATTCTCTATGACAGCGAGGAAATAGAAAGCGCCAAAGCTGTCATGCTGCAATACGCAGAGGAGCTCCGTTCGATTGGCACGGAAAGCGAATTTCAGCAGTACATAGCAGCATTTGATGATACGGATATTTCTTTTTCAGACATCACCGATGTTCATTTCAGGGAGGACGCCAATCTCGATAAAATCTCCGAATACAAAGACGGAGTTAAGCGTTTCCTCTACACCCGTGCCATGGAAATCATGCCGAAATATGAATATCTCTATGAAGAAACCGTTACCGAGGACGAGCGACCATGCACTGTTCAGACGCTAAATGTCACGGATTCAACTGGCAGAGAACAAACTGTTGAATACACCTGCATTGGCGGCGGCACGATTTATCTGCCGCGCTTTATCGCTTTGTATAATGTCCGGCAAATGCGGGAGTATCTGATGAGTACGCAGAATGAATCACCGGCGATGGAAAGCCTTGACGCGCAGCTTGCCGAGGCAGTCGGGAATATCCCCGAAACTGCGGAGGAAGCCGAGGAATACATACAAAGCGCATGGAGCGGAATTATCGACGGTCACGGTGCGCTAAAGCTCAATATCTTTGAGGTGTCTAATCTGACTGCGCTTATGGAGAACTCCGTTTATGACGGCAGCGTAACCATCACTACCGAGCTCGCCGACAACAAGCTCTCAATAACGCTGGAATCTCCCGCCGAAGATACGTGGGTTGAGATTTTCGGTATTGACGAATCCCTTGCACAGTATGTGGAGGAAGCGCAGAGCGCAGTCGAGCTTGCTCTCCGTGACGCGGATATTCCCGAAAGCGAATGGACGCTGAACCTTGACGGAATGGTGCAGGCTGCGCTGTTCGTATATTTCGAGGGTTTCTTTGAACTCCCGGTAGACCGTTCTGAAATTGCTGCGGGAACAAACGGCATAGTCAACCAGCTTGGCGAAACCAGCAGAATACACAAGTACAATTACGGCGGCGTTCAGCATGATCTTCCGGAAGATGGCGTGACACTCTGGCTTGAAAACGGCAGCGTTCCCGTTTACGCAAATCTGCTGAACTGCGGCGATTGCGTACAGTACGCTTATATCTACGGTGTGTGGGATATGGAGAACGGCGGTCATATTGCAAGCGCTGATGTTACAAGCAAGGTGCTGAATTACAGCGCTGTCACGATAGCCTATGTGATAGACACCAACCAATTTGAAAAGGACTACGGATTTCCGTTCCCGGCGATAGACGGAGTGACCTCAAACGGCACCATCACGCTGTTTGTAGAGTATAGCTGCCTGTCAAGTCTTGATGGAATATCCGAGGAACATGATATCGGTAAAGATCTGTTCGACATTTCGGACGGCAGTATCTGCATAGGTTACAGCCACTCAGGAAGGACTGATACAAGCCGGGATTTCATAACCGGCACGAACACCTATTACCACTCATTTCCCGTTGGCGAGGAAATCCCCCATGTGACGATAAAAACCAGCTTTATGAGCGGAGAGGTGTTGCAGCCGCAGTATTCCGCACCGCACTACTACCGGGGACTCAGCGCCGCTGACCTCGGTGTTGAGGTAAATCCGCGGTTGTGGTTCAAGGGGTTCAGGTCTAATGTTGATGATGAGCTGTTCAGGACTATTGCGGCAGTTGAGCCGTAAAGATAGAAAATACCCCGTATGGTAACGGGGTAGTCTATTCTTAATCTGCGCGACAAACGGGTATTTGTATTACAACAGTTTTTCTAATTCTATTAGTAGCTTTTCTTTCAAATCTTCTAATTCTATCTCCGAAGGACGGTTATCATCGCTATACATTTTCTCCATAGGATACCACCAAACTGGTCCTTTCCCATTGTTGCCGTAGTTTTCTATATCACCGCTTTTTCTCGGAAACAGATGCCAATGTAGATGAGTATCACCATTGCCTAATAATTCATAGTTCATTTTTTCAGCCCCAAAAGCATTTGAAACCGCTTCTGCAACTATGGACATTTCCTCCAAAAACTTAATCTTTTGCGAATGGTTTAACTGAAACAATTCCGTATTGTGTTCTTTGCAAAGGAATAATGTGTATCCCTTAAAATGTTGATTGTCACCAATAACCACATATCCTGTTTCCAATTCTTTAACGAAGTATGGGTTTGTTCCATTGATAATCATTTTAATTCTATCACATATAAAGCACATACACTAATCCTCACAATTTCGATAAGTCAATCATATTCTCCATTCATATTATATCACACAACTCAAACTCTGTCAACGAGGTAGATTTTCATGCCCCCCAAAATCATATTCAAACAGCGCCACCGCGACCCATGCAGAAAAGGCAGACCCTACACTACCACAGCCAACGCCGAACATTTGAAATATATCGGAACCCGCGAGGGAGTGCTGCCAACTGACGAAACTGCAAGCCATCTGAAATACATAGGACAGCGCCCAGGAACGCTTGAAACTGGGAATGCCGCGAATGGACTTTTCGGCTATATTAATGGCAAATTCGCTCCAAGCACAGAAATAACTGCGGCGCAGGGGTATATCCGCAATGTCAGCAAGCAGCACGATATATTCCGCTGCTGCTTTTCCTTTACTCCGGATAGCGCTGCGGAAGCAGGACTGCACGCGCTTGCGGACTGGCAGCGTTTCGTTTCATCTAGCATGAACAAAATCGCAAAGTATATGGAAATGAAAATCGAAAATATCGAGTGGTACGCAGCCGTACATCTCAAGGAAGGACAGCCGCACGTTCATATCATGTACTGGGACAAGGAGCAGAAAATCAGGCGAAATAAAGTTGACCCTAAAATCTGCGATAATATCCGCATTGATGTTATCAGGGACACCTACCATTCGCAGTTTGTTCAGCTTCGCGACAAAGAAAATCATCTTACATCTGACTTGCGGGCAGAAGTAAACGCCATGGCAAATAACGCTATGCTCCGGAATGCTTCAGACCAAAGTGCTGAAATCGTTCTGCAAATGCTGAACAGCCTGTACCGTAAACTGCCCTCCAAAGGTCGATTAGCTTACGCTTTTATGCTGCAGGAAATCAAAGAAGAACTCAACAGACTGACTCATTTCATCATCGACAGCAGCGAGCAAGCCACGCAGATTTATTCAGAACTGCTGCACACACGACAGATTTATAATGAAATGCTGCACAGCTCCGACACGAATTGGGGCAGGTACAATCTCGCCAAGTACAAGGACAAGCTATGCGAGGATATTGAGCAGCAAATGGGAAACGTAATTCTGAAAGCGCTCTCAAAAGAAAAAAAGCAGAACAAAACCATTCTCGACAACGATATGTTCAACTCTGGGAGCTATGAGCCGCCTGCCCAGTCAGATGAACCTCAGGCAGAGGAAACTCCGCCGCCCGCAGAAAAGCGTTATTATATCCGCTGGAGCAAGGATTTCAAAGCCGCCAGAGCTGCCGCGCGAGGACAAGACATAGGAAAGGCGCTGCGCTTATACAAATCCGAAGCCTCCAAAGGAAATGTGCTTGCAATCTACGAAATTGCAGACATATTCCGTCGAGGTCTGGCGACCTCGACCGAAGAAAAGATATTTGCTCTTTTCAGCAATGCGCTTGAACGTTTTATGCAGGTGGAAACCACAGCCACGACCATGAAACCATATCTTCAATACCGTATCGGAAGAATGTTCTATGACGGCTACGGAACGAAAACAGATATGGAAACTGCTCTGAAATGGCTTGAACAAGCCGCAAACGGCAGCATGGATGCTGCAAAAGCCGAAGCCCAAAGCCGGCAGCCAAGCTTCGACACTGGCAACCACAACGCGCAGTATACGGTCGGGAAAATGTACCGTGACGGTACAGGCACAGCGCCGAACATGGAAAAAGCAATCCTCTACATAAGCCGCGCTGCTGAAAGCGGAAACGTCTACGCCAAGGCGGCACTAGCACGGCTTTATCTGCGGTCGGACGAACCTAGCCGGCATTACCAGGCTGAAATTGTTTTGAACCAGCTTATAAAACAATCGACCGGCGAACAGAAAAGCTACTTTGAAAGTATTCTTGGCGCTGCTTATTACTATTCCGACACGCTCCGCGATACAGCCAAAGCAAAAGAACTGCTTGAAAGAGCAGCACAGAACGGCAGTGAATATGCGGCTGTTCTTCTTAGCCGAATTGCCGGGCATGAGCGGAATGCAGTTGACAGCCTGCTTTGCTCGCTTATGGCACTGCTCAACAGCGCAGAACACTACTCCAACGCTGATTTACAAAACGCTTCAAAACTGTTGTTCGGACGCGGCGACCTCTCGAAAGAGATGATAGCCGAACTGATATACAAACGGCAGGACAAAGAAAATACATCACAACGATAATTGAAAGGAAATTTTCACAATGCCTAAAATCAAGTTACCTACCCTCTACGCCATTAAGAAGAACGGCGGGATCCTCGACAAGTGGAGCAGAGCTAACGGCGTTTCTGTGCTGTCTTTCATTTACTCCGAGCAGGTCAATCTTCGGGACATTATCAGCGCGGAATTCAAGACGGTCAAATTCCGCGACTGCTATGTTTTCGATGTGCAGGCTTGCAAGGGCAATGACGAGGAATTCCTTACCTGTATGCAGTCCGTTCAGTTCCAGACGGACGCTCGTATAGTTGTGTACGCAGGCGAGCATTATGCGGGCGACGAGCTCCTTGACAGGCTTGTTAAGTGCGGAATTACCAATATTGTAGCCAAGTATGACGATAAGGACGCCGCGGAAAATATGTCGCTCATGCTTGCAGACCTCGCGGAATGCATGAGCGAAGACGGCTTATCCCGCAAGAAGTGGCGCAGATACGAAAAGGGTTACGACCCGACATCCGAGGCTAGGTATGAGGAAGAATTGCTGAAAAAAGAAAGAGCAAAGCCAAGCTATGCCAATGCCAATCTGAAAATCGCAGTTGTCGGCGCGCAGGCTAGGATAGGAACGACCTCGACTGCAATACATATTGCGGATTACTTTGCCCATCACAAGGCAGCCGCCGCAGTAATATCTGCGGACGGCTCGGAGTACAGCGATGAACAGCTTGCTATGATCTGTGACGCTTACGACGGCGAGGACAAGGGAGATCACTACACTGTGAATGGAATAGATTTCTACCCGAACGGCTCACAGCCGGCTCTCGACTACAATGCAACGGTGTTTGATTTCGGCGTGCTGAATGAGGACAATGCCGAGTTGCTTTCCGGTTATGACAAGATTTACCTTGTCGGCGGCGTATCGTGGAACGAGTTACCGCTGACATACCAGTGCCAGACTCTCATCGGGCAGTACAACTATACGATACTCGTCAATTTCTGCGATAATGAACGACTTAACGCTCCTGTTCAGATTGACGGAGGCAGCAGTTCAAGCTACGGCAGGCTGCTGAGTGAGGTAAATATGCAGAGTGTTTGCTGTCTGCCATTTGCAACAGATCCTTTTAAATCAAAAATATATGACACCCTATTTGATAAAGAGTATGAAGATAAGTGTGATTTTGAATAAATGCTGATTGAAAAATATTCAGTTATATTTGCGTCACAATATGAAAAGAGCAGCGAATCACTCCGCTGCTCTCATTATTTTATTGCGCCGCAACCGACATGACCGTAGTCTGAAATGCTGCGTTATTTATAAGGTCGCGCATAGGACCATCAGCAAGTCGGTAGTATATCTGTTTTCCGTCGCGGCGTGCAGTCACCACCTGCTGCGAACGCATGAGATTCAGTTGGTGCGACACTGCCGATTTTGTCATGGCGAAATTTTCAGCCATTTCGCTGACGTAGCTTTCGCCATTTTGAAGGAGCAGAAGCACGCGGATGCGTGTCGGGTCGCTAATTATCCGGAAGAAATCCGTGATTTTCACGATCTCCGCAGAGGTGATTTTTTCATGGAATTTACTCCGTCCGCCATCAAAGCTTATGCACCCTGAGCGCGCGTATAGCGTTGAGGATAGCTATAATCATAACTCCGACATATGCGAGAAAATCTCGAACCACATATTTGCAATACCAAGCGCACCGAGCGCAAGGCAGGCGAACTTAATCACTAACACTAGCACGATGTGAGGTTAATTCTCACGCTCCGTAACATATTGACTCAGCGGTAGGAACAAACACATCAATCACATTGGTTTTATCGTAAGCCCGAGCTTCCATCAAGTGGTTGCTCGGGCTTGTACGTGGAGTTGTTTTACAGCCCTTGAAATTGTCTAAAAGAGCCGTTTGATTTGTCGGTGGTTTACCAACCATGTCGAGCAGAAATGGATATACATACCATTCGACTCAACAGACTGATTAGCAATCATAATCACATTTGTATACAATATCACACCATTCACACCAATAAGCAATCTTGGTTATATACCAAGCTCGCCCATAAACTGGTAGATATCGTATACTGGATTACTCATCTAAAGAAGTTCTACGGTGATATTTTGGGCTTCTAGCTTTGCAAGTATTGATGAATTAATTTGTCCATCACTTGCAACAACCTTTTTTAAACTTTCCATGGACAAAAGCGGAGTAAAATCGCTTATCGCCGTGCCAAAAACATGAATTTCCTCAAGATTCTTCAGCTCTGCCAACCGGTAAATGTCAGTAACCTGTTTACAACCACCTAAGGATAGGTGTTTTAGCTTTTGGCATCCAATAAGAGGAGAAATATCGTTAACAGAACCGCATGACATCTCTAAAATGGCTAAGTTGCTGAGTGAACCAATTGGTGATATATCTGTCAATTCCGAACTTGATATTGAAAACTGTTCTAATTTGCCCATCTGTTGCAACCCGGAAATATCTTGAACAGGATTTCCCGTAGAAATATCTAACACCCTCAATTCAGTATTTCTCGCGAAAATATTGAGATTTGTCAGATTGGTATGAAACAAATTCAGTATTTCTAATTTCTCGCAATTTTTAAGCAAATCCAGATTAGCTATATTTTGAGACTCAACCGAAAAAGATTTCAAATCTGTCATCCCACTAACGAAACTGATATCCGTAATTTGCGGTGCGAACAGCCATAAGCGTTCAAGATTGGATAAATATTTCAGGTTTTCAAGATCTTTGTCTGTCGCATTTGAATCATGATTCTCGTAGGAACGCGCGTTTGACAGCACCAATTCTCCATTGATCACAACGATACGATGACTGGCAAAAAGGAAAATACCGATTGCGATTATGGTAAGTCCCACTACAAAGAAAGGTAATTTTCTTATGAAATGCTTGAAATTTACGGAATGACTCTCCATGTTCCATCCTCCAGTTCCTGTACTGTTTCGATTATCAATGGGTCAACATTATAAACAGTGTTCAAGTGGATTTTTCTCACATAGTAGCCAGTATTCCATGGGTGAAATGACTTAAATTCAGAGCGGTTATATTCCATAAATGCTGTTGTGGTTGATAAATTGTAAATATAAAAATTAAATTTACCATCATACATAGCATCGATGAATTCTTGGCGTTTATTTTCGACATGAGCATTAAATAAATACGATTGAATCGAATATACCGCACTCACTCCACCAACAATCGTAACAACAGCTGCTAATTCCTTAGAAATTGGCAGCAGCAAGTAAACACCTGCAAGCGAAGCACCAGTACCGATAACACTGTTGAAAAAATCTGCCTTTGCATCACCATATGTTTGCGCTTTATCCAGAAATTCCACATTTTGAACACAAGAATTATAAAAAGGATTCCCGTCGTCTTTTTTGCCAGTATCCTTTTTACTTATGAATTCATCAAATGTAATACTCTCATCATAAGTTTTAGTTCGATAATCATTGATGATTTCATACAATGCTTTATCAGAGATGTAAATTGACTGATAGTCCGATGAGGCAAACCAGCCATTTTCTTCATGGGCTGTACACACTGCACCATACTCTGCATATTCCCAGTTATCTTGTTCAACAGTAAAGACATATTCAGAGGAAAAATCATTTTTAGAGGTTTTACAATTAATCTCAATGGTATACTCTATACCCTGATCCAGTAAATATGTGCCATCTGATTCGGGTTCAACATAAACAGTTTCAGAAAAAGGCCACCATCCTTTTTCATAACTTATGTCTATTGGTAAATTAAACTTATAAAACGATCTGCCGTCTGGCTTAAGAGAGAATCTATCGAACTCGTCTTGACGCCTTACAAAAGAATACCTGGCTGTTTTGTTCGTATTGCTAACAATAAGCTCTCCATCAGTGTATTTATCTGATGTTTTCCTCTCTATTGGATTTCCGTCATGAAACTTGTCATCATTTATTCCACCATCATAAATATACATCGGGTTACCTTCCAGTTTATTATCATCCACATTGTCAGGATAATAATCCATGTCGGTATCGGCAGAGAAGGGATTGGATGTTACTGGAATAACTTCGTAGCCACTCATGGTTTTGAACAGTGGATTCAATTTGCCATCAGTATAGGCGGTATCAGACCAAAGAAAGCCAGTTTGTTCACATAATTCCCTCCACGTGTAGAGCTCATATGTGCCGTCATCGTAAACTTTTTTGACAAAATCCCAATCAACTTCATCGCTGTCGCTAAGTTTATCGCCATCGGTATCACAAGTCCCGCCCTTTACAAGTGGTTCTTTAAAGAAACCTGACACGATGTTATTGGATACTACAACATTAGAAATAGGGGTTTTGCTGCATATAACCTTATACATTGCATCACAGAAATCATTGTTCATTGGAATAAATGTTCCCTCTGTTGTTTCAACCAAATATTGATATGTTTTGTAATATGAAGAATATGTCACCACGCTTGTACGAATGTTTTTCGAAAGCAACATATTGGCCATTTCTGTCATATCTGTTATGCCATGATTGTTTTGTTTTTTATAGTTTGCATCTGTTATAAGAAAAGCAAACTTTGCAGAACCGCTGTTATATCTTAAATTATAAGCTTTTGCCAAACCATCAATAGCAGTTTCTGGCGTATCTCCACCTCCGTTGGGAGACAAGCTACTAATCACTTTTGTGATGTCTGTAACAGAATTATAAAAATCCACACCTGAGTTATTATTTACCTTTGTAGAATACTTACCATCATAAGTTATATCACGATAATCAACAACTGAAACATAAAGCGAAATCCCATCATCTCTGAGTTTATAAATCAATGTGGAAAGATTTCTTTTTACTGCAGCAATCTGGGAACCCATAGATCCCGTTGTGTCTACTACAAGAACCAAATCCACTTGCCTCATTGCTGACGACTTAGTTGCTGAAGCTTTAGTAGCAACACTACTCGGAGTAAAGGAATATGTTGAGACATTTTGATCTTCTACGCCGAAATTGATAATATTTTCAATCTCTTCCAGAGACAAATCCTCAAAATTTGTCACTTCGTTTGAGGAGTAACCCGATTCAGCAGTAATGTCCTCTGTTTCAGCGTCATCAAATCCTTCTACCATAAATGATGCCGCCATAGGAGCGTCGTATGCGGCTACAATTTCCTCGTATGTAACTCCTAAATCGAACATGAGCGATTCATAGTCGATTATCATTAAATCACCCATATATTGAGCTTCGATAGTTATAGTGTTGTTTCCTTCATCATATTCACAGGGCAAGGGCACAATTGTCCTAACCTCTTTGTTATAACAGAATACGCCGTAACGCTCAATTTCCAATCCGAGTTCGGGATAAAAATGTGAATTGCTGTCAACGAATTTGTCATCAAGTCTGAATGAAATTGTACCACTTTTTATTGTTCCAGCATTATATTCAAGGCTAATCGGAAGACCTATAATTGACCTATTGTTCGAAAGCATACCGGAATAACGGCTGACACCCTGCTTGATGAAACGCTTAACATTATTGCTTGCTTCAACATCAATGCTGATTTTAAAGTTATCGTTATATTTGTTGACGCGCAGTTCGTCCTCACCTATGAACTGCTTTATTTCCGTATCGCCGTCCGTTGAGTCATTAGGGTCAAGACCAAGAAGAATTTCATCGCTATCAATGACTCCATCACCATCAGTATCATATTTCAACGGATCGGTATTGTAGATGTTGACCTCATCTCCATCGGTCAAACCATCGCCATCTGTATCAGCTTTGTACGGATCGGTACCAAAAATGTATTCTTCATAGTTGGTAAGATTATCGGAATCAAAGTCCTCCTCATCGTCAGTTGTACCGTTGTCATCCGTATCCTTTGATGCCGGATTTGTACGCAGTGTTATGACCTCATATCCGTCGGGAAGTCTATCACCGTCCGTATCGGGATTGTTGATATCTGTTCCATAAACATTTTTCTCATAAACGTCGGGCAAACCGTCGCCGTCAGTATCTGTTGTATCTTCCCAATCAATCTCAAGGCTGTCAATTTCAACAACAGTAAACACACTATTTATGATTTCAGGAGTGTTATTCTCTTCAACGGTAGCGATAAAACCAATCACTTTAGAATCACTGACAGCAATAGGATTCGTCCACATTTCACTCGCGATGGTATAGCGATTTGCTTTATCTTCAAGTATACGAGCGCCCCACAGATTGTTTATCGTAAAGTTACTGTCAAATGAATATGTCCACGCTTCAAGCGGTTTGTCCGAAGTGTTGGTGATAACAAGTTCTGCTTTGATTCCTGTGTTCCATTGCTCAACAATATTGAGTATGGTTTCGTAGCCGGTTGACACATCAACACGGTTTGAACACAATTCAAAATCATCCGGCGTTTCAAATTTGTCATCAACGAGCGTATACCCAAAGTTGACAGTCTGACCGGGAGCAATCTCGTAGTTCCAGCCGCTATTCTTGATAATGTAGTCCTCTCCTTGATTATCATAAACAGCAGCGTTCCAAAGGTTGTTGATCTTGCCCTCGGCATCATACTTAAACGCCCAGTTCAAAATAGAATCGTCACCCGTATTTGTTACCTTTACTTCCACAGTCTGACCGTTATCCCACTCGTTTAAAACGGAATACTCCACATCATAGCCGTCGTATGAATATGTAGTTGTTCCGGTTTCGGCAAATGCAGGAATATGTGGCAGCATGGTTATTGCCGTTGCCGTGGCTATTAAGCCGGATATAAATCTCTTGGCTGTTTGCTTAAAATTACTGTTCATTATTTCCTCACTTTCTGCAGTTATATTAGCCAGCTTTATCAACTGATATAAATCTGCCCATTGTTCAGGTTCTCTTTTAAGGGAGAACGGAAGTTCGTTCACTTTGACAATTCAAAGCGATTTTTTGCTTTTCCGGCAATAAGCATAAGACTCAATACGACGAACGAATACGCTGTTGCAATAAATAAATCGTCCAACATCAGCAGTTTGAGCAGCATGGCAAGAGTAAGTTCCACTGCCGATATGAGTATCGTTCGCCTTTTATATACCTTGTACTCGATTTCATCCAACGGCTTGTTTCTATCCTCCACAGGAGCGAGTATAAGCACCACTAATGCTGCCGCCGCCAGAATGACATAGTATATCCATTCCTCAATCGAAAGATATTTCATGCCAATAGAAACGAAAATTAACATTATTACCGAAAAAATGTAACACCTTAAAGGGGTTTGGGCATGATATCCGCCCGCAAACGATCTCAGCGGAATATATGCCGCCATGAATACCGCGATCTCAGGAAACACACCGAAAATCAACCCTATAATCAAAGCGGAAGACACGTTGAGCACGGATACAAGTATCTGGTTTATACCGTATATGTATATCTCTGCGTCCTCCTTCTTGATCACACCGCTATGAACAAGGTTGTTTCCGATTTTACCCGCCAGCCTTGCCAAAAGCTCCATAATCAGAACTTGCGGAGTTTCTTGGTGTCTTTAGGCAGCTTTGGCTGATGAACAACAAAAGCGCAAGTCGAATTAACATTAGCACTTGTCGCCATCTTTGCAACAGCAGCAACCGCTTTCTTGAACCCGTTGCCCTTAATGTGATTTTTCATATTGAAATACCTTCCTTTCTTGTTTTGACAGATAATAGAATCCGTCTTTTACAAATATCTTACATGGAAAATGTCAAAATTTCAAGTAGGCGTTCGCGAATTGTATATAAATCGTACGTGAAATGTAAAAACCAGGCTCTTCGAAAATTCCAAGAGCCTGGTTACTGATTTTATTCAACATACAAAATTGCTGTTACCACAAAAACATTATTGTCTGTTTTGATGTCAACGGTGCCATTGTACTTCTCAACAATCTCTTTAACGCTTCTTAATCCAAAACCGTGATTTTTCTTGTCCGCCTTGGAAGTTATCACCCTGCCATCAACTATATTAACCTCATTGTTAAAAGGATTAGATACTTTTATTATCAGCATACCTCTCGAATAATGCAGGGTTAAATCAATAAATCCATCTTCCGAAACAGAAAGAACTGCCAGAAGTGCATTGTCCAAAAGATTTCCCAAAATCACAGTCGAATCAAATGACGAGAAATTCAAATCAGGTGGAATCGATGAACTAATATTGACCTTTATCCCCTCCTGTTTTGCGGTTTGCAGTTTGAAATTGACTATGCTGTCAATTGAAGGATATCCGGTATGTATAATTTCTGTTCCAGCATTATAAACGTCAACTATATCGGAAATATGTTGCTGTGCTTCTATTATATTGCCATTATTAATGTCTGTAAAGATGGCATGTAAGTGATTCTTCATATCATGTCTTAAAATACTTGATGCTTCAAGAGAGGCGTTTATAATTTTTAATTCATTCTCATAATACCTGTTCTGTTGTTCAATAAAATCCTGTGTTTGTTTTTCCAGATATAGCTTTGCAAGACTATCATATAAAAAGAATACAGTAAAATTAATAAGCAGTACTCCCCCAATAGAAATTGATATTGGAACTGAACCAAGATCTTTTGATTGAAATAAAATTGCAAGAATAACCAATGACGCTAAAGGAACAACCATCAAAGTTAACCAATATAATATTGGGAATGCTGTTCCCTTTTTTATGTTCCTGGCTCCATTAACAGCCATTGAAACTGCAAATAATAAAACATTTACGGCAACTATTCCAAATACAGAATCGTAATTATTTCTTTCAGTGATAGGGAAATGAATATATCCTGTTAATGTAACAACGATCATTTCAGTGCAAGCCATAAAAATATAAGTTAATAACGCCGTCAGCAATTTTTTTCTTATAGTAGACGAATACAAAAAGGTCAATAAGAAAACGGCAATTAAATTTACAGCAAAATTAATCAAGGGTATATTTATAACAAGATAAATTAGTGAGGTAAGCACATAATACCCAACAAACGCAGTTATTTCAGTTTTCTTGGTTGCTATTCGTTCATTAAAGAAAGCACCGATCAACTTATAGACAGCATATACTCCTAGTGCTTGAGATAATAGATACGTTAATGTATATAGCGTGTAGTCATTCATAAGCTTGCCTCTTCCCATTTAGATATTATGTTTCTCACGTCTTTTCGTCTATCCCTGCTTATGGGAATAGCATCTCCATTGGACATTTGTATTTCTTCATATTTAATATGAGTTGTGTTGTCATAATTAATAATATAAGAACGATGAATCTGAATGAATCTGGAATTTTGAAGCTGTTTCATTACCTCTGAAATCGTTGATTTAAAATCATAACATCCAGCCTTTGTTACAATTTTCAAATAGTGATCAAAGCTTTCAAAATACAAAATATTATCGAACTTGATTCTGAATGAACCCTGTTTGTTTTCAAACACAAAGAAACGCTCATAATTGTTTGTAAGCTGTATAGTCAAATCGACCATTTTAAATAGCTTTTGCTTATCGACCGGCTTTGGAAGAAAATTAAGTGGTTGAATATCAAAGAGCTGTCTGTCATAACAGTCTTTTGCGGATATATACACGATTTTCGTAGAATAATCATTAAGTCTTGTACGAATTAACTGTCCAAGTTCAATCCCATTCATCTTAACAAGTTCTATATCAAGAATAACAAGGTCACAATGCGTTTTATTAAGATATTTCCATAGATCCTCGGCATTATAAAATGAACTAATATCAAGCTTGCAATCTTTCAGTTCCTGATACTCGGATAAATATTCATTCAACTGATCAACCACATCAGATAAATCATCGCAAACCGCTATTCTTGTCATAATTCTCACCTCATTTTACATTATACCATAATTTTTTTAATAAATCAATGTATATCTTGGAATAATAGGATTTATGAAGTAAAGATTTGCTTATGTAAATTTTCCAAATAAAGATAGAGTATATTAATTGGACTTTAAAGGTATTTCAGAAATATATAGAATCCTGTCCATCGGACAGAATGCCAGCTACATCAATAATAAAGGGAATGGCAAGGCACTGCCGTCCATGACAGGATTTTTCTATATATGCGAATATCTGAACATCACGCCCGGCGAGTTTTTTGACGCGGAAAACAAGAATCCGGAAAAATTCAGGAAGTGGTCGAGAACCTCAAAAAGCTGGACAGCGAACAGCTCGACAACATCTCGGCAATTATACGGGACCTTGCAAAATAGCGATAGGCGCGGCTTTACACAGCTGCGCCTTTTGGTTTTCACTTGATTCCGAGCAGATTGTTGATGGTCACGTTAAAGCACCTGCTTAATGCTATAATTTCTATGTCGGTCACAAATCTCTCGCCGGATTCTATGCGCTGGACTGCGTTCTTGTCGATATCCAGACCTACGACCTGCAATCTGTCTGAAAGCTCGCGCTGTGAAATTTGGAGCGCCTTGCGAAGTTCCTTTACTCTCAATCCAGATATGTTGTTGTGTCCGTCTGCGGTTCTTGCCTTGAACATTTACCTTCCTCCCTTGTCACTCTTGATATGAATCTGTTATGCTAACCTGATTGGGGTAAATTCGAGATTCATTTTGCTCATCGCCGTTTCATTTTCCTTTTTTTGAATCTATAATGCCATCTATGTACCCGATAAGACGATTTTGCTCCTCAACATTTAATAGAGTAAGCTGCTTATTGATACAGTCTCTTGCCGTTTCTTCTGTATTAATATCGCCAGAATTGATAGAATCTTTTCCAAGAAGATAATCAATTGAGACATTAAAAAAATCGGCAAATAATTTTGCAGTTGATGTTGGTATCTCCCGACGATCATTTTCGTATAAACTTATCATTGACCGGTCGATTGATATTGCTTCCGCAAGCTCTCGCTGGGAAAGACATCTCTGCATTCGTAGCTTTTTTAATCTGGTGTTGTCCCCCACAAGCTGTCACCTCCGCATATCAGTATAGAGTAAAAGGAGATTTTATTCAATAGAAAACAAGAAATTGCAACAAAATGTGACACATTGAAACGGTTTGTTGCAGATGTCAACACATTGTGGCATGATAATGTGCTATAATTATTTCAGGAAACATCTTACACTTTTACGGAAGAGAATGACATTTAACTATGGCAAGAGATAATACCAAAGCCCTTAGTGTGAGATATATTTCCGACCAGTTCATTGACAATTCAATAGCAGAGCGATAACAAAAC